>Ga0116143_10000071_pt1 | contig 128950 bp, 106 predicted proteins | sample AD_UKC034_MetaG_FD_89745 | JGI IMG/M metagenome (GOLD analysis project Ga0116143, IMG submission 89745) | Active sludge microbial communities of municipal wastewater-treating anaerobic digesters from USA - AD_UKC034_MetaG | ecosystem: Engineered > Bioreactor > Anaerobic > Digestate | place... | reverse complement strand
CCTGGCACGCTGTCCAATCCGCATCTTCGCTTGGTACTGTGTCTCGAACGTCCGCCAGCGGCTGCTCCTGGCGAGGGGCCGCCTCAGACCGATGCCGCATCCAGTCCCGAGGAACGGTGCCGCCAACAAGGTGACAGACTCATTGTCTCCACGAGGAACGGTGCCGCCAACAAGGTGACAGACTCATTGTCTCCATTCGTTGGGGCATCGGTTGGCATGAGGAGGACTGGGGAGGTTGTGCCCTGCGTTGACTTGGGGGAGGGTGTTCCTATACTGCGCCCATGGCTCGGTCAGGAAAGGCGGGTGCCACGCGACGGTTCCTCGAGTTCCTCCGCCGGCGCCGGTTGCGACTCACCGGCCAGCGGCGGGTGATCATGGATGTCGTGTTTGGGACCGACCGGCATTTCACGGCGGACGAGCTGCTGGCGTGGTCGCGGCGGCGGGACCGATCGGTGTCGCGGGCGACGGTGTATCGGACGCTTTTGTTGCTGACGCAGAGCGGGCTGGTGCGCGAGCTGGACGTCGGGCGCGGGTGCGTGGTTTACGATCCGAACTACGCGCATCATCCGCACCACCATCATTTGATCTGCCAGGATTGCCAGCGGATCGTCGAGTTTGAGAGCGAGGCCTTCTCGCGGCTCGAGGATGAAGTCAGCCGGCGGTTGGGGTTCACGGTGGTGGCGCGGAGGCTGCAACTGACGGGCACCTGCGACGCGCTGCGGACGCGCGGGGAATGTCCGCACCGGTCGAGGGGCAGGCGGGTGGGGTGAGGGTGCACTGAGGGTGTAGCGTGAGCATTTTGAATGTTGACACGAGTTGGTTTGACGCCGTGGCGGTGACGGGGATATGCGCGGCGATGTGGTGGGGTCATCGTCGGGGTTTTTCCGAGGAATGGCCGCGGATGCTGGCGTGGTGGGTGGTGGTGGGGCTGGGGGCGGCGTTGGGGCCTCGGCTGGGGAGCCTGCTGAGCCGGGCGTCGGGCTGGGGGATGGCGGCCAGCGCGTTTGTGGTCTATCTCGCCCAGGCGTTTGCGGTGTGGGCAGTCTTCCTATGGCTCCGGCGGCTGCTGGAGAGTCGGACGACGATTTCATTGGATTGCGGGCGCGGGGAGCGTGTGATGGGCGCGCTGGCCGGGGGGGTATGGTGTTGTGCGGTTCTGGCGGCGGTGCTGGCGGTGGTGAACGGCTTCGACACCCACGGGGTGCGGCGGAAGCTGCAGGCGTCGGCCCCGGAGAGCGCCGAGGCGTTATTTCTGACCATCGGGGTGACCCTGCAGCGGGAGGTGCTCGAAGCGTCGTTAATAGGGCGGACGCTGCGGCAGCGAGCTCCGGTGTTGCTGTTGAAGCCTTCGCCCGTGGGGGTGGACCGGCGGCTCCCGGACGGGGGCGGACGGCAACGGCAGATCGATCGAGCGTTATCGCCTCGCTAGCGGGGCGCCGCCTCAGACCACACCAAGTCCCGAGGATCATGCCTGAGTTCATTGAACCCGCCGTCCTCGAGCAGATCCGGGTGGCGAGCGACATTGTCGAGGTGATCGGCTCGTATGTTCCGCTGAAGCGGGCGGGGGCGAACTTCGTGGCGCTCTGTCCGTTTCACAAGGAGAAGACGCCGAGTTTCAACGTCAATCCCGGGCGGCAGATTTTCCACTGTTTTGGCTGCCACAAAGGGGGGGACGTATTCACCTTCGTGCGCGAGTTTGAGAACCTGACGTTTGTCGAGGCAGTCCGGAGGTTGGCGGAGCGGGCCCGGATCCCGCTGGTGCTCGAGGAAGGCCCCAGCCAGCGCCGGGCGCGGTTTTTGAAGGAGACGCTGCTGGAAATGCACGAGCAGGTGACGCAGCGCTGGCAGGCGGCGCTCCGTCAGGACGCGGGCCGCGTGGCGCGGGAGTATCTATCGCGGCGGGGGCTTGCGGAGGGGGCGGTGCAGGCTTTTCGGCTCGGCTACGCGCCGGACGCCTGGGATGACACCACCCGCTGGGCGCGGTCCAAGGACTACGACCTTGCGATGGTCGAGCAGGCGGGGCTGATCATCCGGCGCGACGACGGCGGGTATTACGACCGGTTTCGCGGCCGGCTGATGTTTCCGATTTGCGATCCGCAGGGCCGGGTGATCGCGTTCAGCGGGCGGATTCTCGATGATGCCGAGAAGGCCGCGAAGTACGTGAATTCCCCCGAGACCCCGATCTTCACGAAGGGCCGGGTTTTGTTCGGTCTGGACAAGGCCCGGCGGGCGCTGGCGGACACTGGCCGCGCGATCCTTTGCGAGGGCCAGCTGGATCTGATTGCGTGTCACATGGCGGGGTTCGAGAACGTGGTGGCCCCCCAGGGCACGGCGTTGACCGCGGAGCACTGCCGGCTTCTGCGGCGGCATGCCGAGGAAGTGGTGCTCTGTTTCGACTCCGATGCTGCCGGCCAGCAGGCGGCGTTGCGGTCGGTGGACGATCTGCTCGAGGCGGGTCTTGCGATCCGTGTGGTCTCGATTCCCGCGCCGCACGATCCGGACAGCTTCATCCGGGCCGAGGGTCCGGAGGCGTTTGGCGCGCTTCTGGATCAGGCGCAGGGTTTTTTTGACTTTCTCCTGGCGCGGCTGTGTGCGGCGCACGATCCGGCGACGGACCGGGGGCGCGTGGCGATTGTGCGGGGCATGGCGACGGCGCTGCTGAAGACGCAGAGCGCGGTGCTTGTGGACACGCACGTTCAGAAGATTGCGCAGCGGCTGGCGGTGACGCCCGAGGCGGTGCGCGCCGAGTTTGGATCCCGTCGTCCGGGCGCGGTGCCGGCACGGCTGGTGCTGGCGGCTGCGGACGCCCCGGCGGCCGACAGGGAACCGCCTCCGCTGCCGACGGAGCTGTGGCTGGTGCGGCTGCTGCTGCAGGAGGAGAGCCTGGTGGCGGCGGCGGCGCAGTTTCTGGACCTTGGCTGGCTTCAGCATCCGGTGGTTCGCGAGATTGTCCGGGCCCGGCTGGAGGCGGAGAGCGCGGGATCCTGGCGGGGGGTTGCGGCGCTGATGACGCAATTGACCGATCTGGCCGCGCAGCAGCTCATCACGGAGGCGATTGCCGATCCGCGGGCGTTTGCGGTGAGCGACCCCCGGGCGGTTTTGATGGAACTGCTGCAACGGCTTCGCGATCAAGCGTTGGATCGGCGGATCCAGGATCTGAATCGCCGGGTTGCGGACACGACGCTGGATCACGCCGTCCGGGTCCGGTTGCTGGAGGAAAAGGGCGGACTGGTCCGGGCCAAGCAGGAGCCTTTGAACCTGCGGTCAGGGTAATGCTGGGGGTGGGACCAAAAAAGGATGACTTTTGAACAAAGGGCGGTTAGCTGGGGTCGGGAGCGGCGGGTAAGGGTAACGGGCAACAAAGGCCCGCGACGCGCTGCCGGCTGTACGACGGCATGACCGGCTGTGGCGGGGGCTACCCTGACTGGGCACTGGGCTATGGAAATCACGCGCACGATCAAGTACGAGGCGGACCGGGTGAAGGGCTTTGGCCGGGAGGTGATGAGTGTTCCCGGGTGCGAGCAACTGGAGTCCTGCATTCAGTGCGGCACCTGCTCGGGTGTCTGCCCGATGAGCATTTACATGGAGTACACTCCGCGTCAGATCATGGAACTGACGCGATCGGACTTCAAGAAGGAGGTGCTGACCAGCAACACGATCTGGCTGTGCGTCTCCTGCTACGCCTGCACGACGGAGTGTCCGCGGGAGATCCGGATCACGGACATCATTTATGAGCTGAAGCAGCGGGCGATCAAGGAGCACCAGTATCCGCGGGGCTTCCCGATTCCGGTTTTGGCGCAGGAGTTTTCGCAGATGGTGTATAAGAACGGGCGGGTGGCGGAGCTGCCGCTGGTGATGAAGCTGTTCTTGAAGACGAATCCGCTGGCGGCGATGGGCAACTGGCGGATGGGGATGGACCTGATGCGCACGGGCCGGTTCACGCTGGCCAGCGAGCGGATCGAAGCCCGCGAGGATCTCCAGAAGATGTTGGACGCGATCGACGCGAAACAAGGTTGAGCGATGAAATACTCCTATTTTCCCGGGTGTTCGTTGAAGGGGCTGGGTCGCGCGTACGAGGAATCCCTGTTGCCGGTGATGGCGCATTTGGGGGTCGAGGTGCAGGAGTTGCCCGACTGGAACTGCTGCGGGGCGACGGCCTACATGTCGGTGGACGAGGGGCGGGCGAGCGTGCTGGCGGCGCGGAACCTGGCGATTGCGCAGCGGATGGGGCTTTCGGTGATGGCGCCCTGCAGCGCGTGCTATTTGGTGTTGAACAAGACGCAGCACAACCTGGCCGAGTATCCGGCGATGCGGCAGACGGTGGACCGGGCGCTGGGGGCGGTGAATCTGACGTTGAAGGGCGAGGTCCCGGTGCGTCATCCGCTGGACGTCTTGACGAACGACATCGGGCTCGAGGCGATTCGCCAGAAGGTGACCCATCCGCTGCGGTTGATGGGCGAGGTGACGGAGAAGGCGGCGGACGGCACGCTGGTGCGGCGGACGGGGGTGCGGCCGCTGAAGGTGGTGCCGTACTACGGCTGTCAGATCGTGCGGCCGTACGCGACATTTGACGACAAGAACGACCCGACGACGATGGACCGTTTGATTGAGGCGCTGGGGGCGGAGGTGGTGACGGACTATCGGCTTAAGACGAAGTGCTGCGGCGGGAGCCTGACGGGGACGGTTCCGGACGCGGGGCTGCGTCTGGTGTATATTCTGCTGAAGGAGGCGTTGAAGCACGGTGCCGACTGCATTGTGACGGTGTGTCCGCTTTGCCAGTACAATCTGGACGCCTTTCACGCGCAGATCGCCTCGCGCTACGAGCCGGTGCGGATCCCGACGGTTTACTTCAGCCAGCTGATGGGGCTGGCTTTTGGGTTGCCGGCCCGGGAGCTGGGGCTCCACCGCGGGGTGGTGCCGATGCCGGCGCTGGCGGGGCCGGAGGCTGTGGCGGCGGCCCAGCCTGCCGTTGCGTGAACCTTTTTGCCATTGCGGAGAACCTCGAAGCCATGAGCGCGAAGCAGGAAGAGATCCGGATCGGTTTTTACGTCTGCCACTGCGGACACAACATCGGGAAGACCGTCAACTGCCCGGAGGTGGCAAAGTTTGTCGCCACCCTGCCGCACGTTGTGCATTCGGTCGACTACAAGTACATGTGTTCGGATCCGGGGCAGGAGTTGATCCGACTGGACATCCAGCAGCACAAGTTGAACCGGGTGGTGGTGGCGTCCTGCTCGCCGCTATTGCACGAGCACACGTTCCGGGGGGCGTGCGCCGCTGCCGGGCTGAATCCGTACTACTTCCAGATGGTGAACATCCGCGAGCACGACTCGTGGGTGCATGCGGACAATCCGGTTGAGGCTACGGAGAAGGCGAAGGCGCTGGCCCAGGCGGCGGTCGAGCGGGTGGCGCAGCACAAGGCACTCGAGGTCAAGCGGGTGCCGATCCACCAGGACGTCCTGATTGTGGGGGGCGGCATTGCGGGGATTCATGCGGCGCTGACGATCGCCAATTCCTTCGAGAACACGCCGGACTCGGGCAAGCCGCCGCGGAAGGTCTACCTGGTCGAGCGGGAGCCGAGCATTGGGGGGCACATGGCGAAGTTCGACAAGACGTTTCCGACGCTGGACTGTGCGGCCTGCATTTTGACGCCGAAGATGTCCGAGGTGGGGGCGCATGAGAACATCGAGCTCATGACGTACTCGGAGGTGGCGAAGATGGACGGGTATGTGGGGAACTACACCGTGACGGTCCGGCACAAGCCGCGGTACATCATTGCGGACCTGTGCACCGGGTGTCAGGACTGCATCAGCCACTGCGTGGTGCAGCCGGAGAAGAGCCCGAAGCTGATGGCCGCCAATGAGTTCAACGAGGGGCTGGACAAGCGCCGGCCGGTTTACATCCCGTTCCCGCAGGCCACGCCGCAGATTGTGCTGATCGATCCGATGGTCTGTCTGAACTTCCGCAAGGGCGTGTTGACGGACAAGTGCAAGAAGAGCTGCGTGACCGCCTGCGGCGAGAAGAAGGCGATTGACTTCACGCAGAAGGAGACGACCGAGGAACTCAAGGTGGGGACGATCATCGTCGCCACCGGGTTCAAGGCGTTCGACTCGCGGCGGAAGCCGGAGTACGGCTACGGGGTTTATCCGAATGTGTACACGGCGCTCGAGGTTGAGCGGCTGGTGAACGCCTCGGGTCCGACGGGCGGCCATGTGGTGTTACGGGACGGCCGGACGAAGCCGAAGACGATTGGGATCATCCACTGTGTCGGGAGCCGGGACGAGCGGACGCACAAGTGGTGTTCGCGGGTTTGCTGCATGTACTCATTGAAGCTGGCGCATCTGCTGCACGAGCACACCGGCGCCGAGATGTACAACTTCTACATTGACATTCGGACGCCGGGCAAGGGCTACGAGGAATTCTACGGCAAGCTGCTCGAGGAAGGGGTGAATTTCATCCGGGGCCGGGTGGGGGAGGTCACGGATTGGGCGATGACGCCGGAGGAGGAGGGGAAGCTGGTGATTCGAGTTGAGGACACGCTGGCGGGGATGGTTCGGCGGATTCCGGTGGACATGGTGGTGTTGGCGACGGGGCTCGAGCCGCAGGCGGACGCCCAGGAGGTGCGCCGGATCTTCAACATGAGCTGCGGCACCGAGGGCTTTTTCCTGGAGCGGCATCCGAAGCTGGCGCCGGTGAACACGTTCACGGACGGGATTTTCATTGCGGGCGCGTGCCAGGGGCCGCGGGACATTCCGGACACGGTGGCGCAGGCGGGGGCGGCGGCGGCGGAAGCGATGGCGTTGATCAGCCGCGGGTTTGTCGAGCAGGAGCCCAACACCGCATTCATTCTGGATGCGGAATGTTCGGGGTGCAAGTCGTGCATTCCGCTATGTCCGTACACGGCGATCCTGTTCGACGAGGCGCGCAAGAAGGCCTACATCAACGAGGCGTTGTGCAAGGGGTGCGGCACCTGCGTGGCCAGCTGTCCGTCCGGCTCGATCGTGCAGAACCTGTTCGAGGACGACCAGGTCTTCAGTGAAATCCACGGAGTGCTTGCGTATGACTAAGGAATGGAAGCCACGGATAGTGGCGTTTTTCTGCAATTGGTGCACGTACACGGCGGCGGATCTGGCCGGCGTGTCGCGGCTCCAATACGCGACCAACATCCGGGTCATCCGGCTGATGTGTTCGGGCCGGGTGGATCCGCAGTTTATCCTCGAGGCATTCGCCCGCGGTGCGGACGGTGTGCTGATTGGCGGGTGTCATCCGTTTGACTGCCACTATGTCGAGGGCAACTACAAGTGTCTGCGCCGGTATGAGATGCTGAAGCGTCTGTTGGCGGACATGGGCATCGAAGCCGGGCGTATCCGGCTCGAATGGATCAGTGCTGCGGAGGGCGACAAGGTCAAGCGGGTGGTGAACGAGATGTCCGAGACCATCCTCAAGCTTGGCCCGCTGGGGTTGCCGAAGAAATTCGAGCAGTGGGACATGGAGATGGAGCACTTTGCCGAGCAGGTGGCCCGGAAAGAGGCGGCGGCCGGATGCGGCTGTGCCGCGCACGCTGCTGCCGCCGGCGCCGAACCTCAAACCCGCGAAACCACTCATGCCTAAGCCCAAAGTCGCCTTCTACTGGTGCGCCTCCTGCGGAGGCTGCGAGGAAACGGTCGTTGACCTTGCCGAGGACATTCTCGGCGTGGTCGAGCAGGTGGACATTGTGCTCTGGCCGGTGGCGATGGACTTCAAGTACCATCACATTCACGCGATGCCGGACCGGTCGATTTACGCCACGCTTCTGAACGGGGCGATCCGGTCGACGGAGCAGGAAGAGATGGCGCATCTGCTGCGCCGCAAGAGCCAGTATTTGATCGCGTACGGGTCCTGTGCGGCGACGGGGGGGATCCCGGGTCTGGCGAACCAGTTCTCGCGGGAGCACCTGATGCGGTTTGTCTACGAGGAGACGCCGTCGATGGCCAACGAGGGCAAGGTGCGGCCGCAGCGGAAGTTTGCGGAGAGCGGCCGCGAGGTGCAGCTGCCGGACCTGCATCACGTCGTTCGGGCCCTGGACCAGGTGGTGGACGTGGATTACTACGTGCCGGGGTGTCCGCCGACGCCCAACATCACGCGGGAGGCGATTGGGGCGCTGCTGAGCGGCAAGCTGCCGGCCAAGGGGACGGTATTGGCTCCCGACACGGCGCTGTGCAGCGAGTGTCCGCGGGTCAGCACGAAGCCGACGGATGTCAGTTTCACGGCGTTCAAGCGTCCGCACGAAGTGCAGCTGGATCCGGCCGTTTGTTTTCTGGCGCAGGGGGTGGTTTGCATGGGGCCGGCGACGCGCGCCGGCTGCGGATCGCAGTGTCCGTCCGGCAACATGCCGTGCACTGGCTGTTTTGGCGGCACCACGCGTGTCCACGATCAGGGCGCGAAGATCCTCTCGTCGCTCTGTTCGAACATTGCGGCGAAGGATGAGCCGGGGATTCGGAAGACCCTCGAGGGGATTCCGGATCCGGTGGGGACGTTTTATCGATACGGTTTGGCCAAGAGTCTGTTGCGGCGGAAGGTGGATTTGCCGGTCGGCACGGGAGCAGCGAAGGAGTGACGAGCATGAACACGGAAGCCAATTCAGCCTTCAACCAGGGGGCGGCCCGCGCCAACGCGGCGTATCAGACGGCGCGACGACGGTTCACCATCGATCCGATCACGCGGCTCGAGGGTCACGGCAAGATCGACATTTTCCTGGACGACAAGGGGGCGGTCGAGCGGGCCTACATGCAGGTGCCGGAGCTGAGGGGATTCGAGGTATTCAGCATTGGCCGGCCGGCGGAGGACATGCCACAGATCACGAGTCGGATTTGCGGGGTTTGTCCGACGGCGCACCACATGGCGGCGACGAAGGCGCTGGACGACCTGTACAAGGTTCAGCCGCCGCCTGCGGGGCGGATGATCCGCGAGCTGGTGTACAATGCGTTCATGCTCGAGGACCACGCGCTGCACGTGTACGTGCTGGGGGGGCCTGATTTCATTGTTGGCCCGGAGGCGCCGGCGGCGGAGCGGAACATTGTGGGGGTGATCGGCAAGGTGGGTGTCGAGACCGGCAAGTACATCATTGGGATGCGGCGTCGGGTGCGGGAGCTGATTGCGTATTTTGGCGGGAAGGTGGTGCATCCGGTGCTGGGGTTGCCTGGCGGGGTTTCGAAGGCGCTGGCGGCGGCGGATCTTCCACGGTTCCAGCAATTGGCGCAGGACAGCCTCGAGTTTGCGCTGAAGACGAACCAGGTTTTCCACGAGATCGTGCTGAAGAACAGCGCCTACGTGGACATGATCCGGTCGGATCCGTTCACCCATCGGACCTATTACATGGGGATGGTGGACGACCAGAACCGGTTGAATTTCTACGATGGGCAGCTGCGGGTGGTGGATCCGGAGGGCCGCGAGTTTGTCCGGTTTCCGACGGCGCAGTACCGGGAGCATGTGGCGGAGCACGTCGAGCCGTGGAGCTACATGAAGTTCTGCTATCTGAAGCAGCGCGGGTGGAAGGGGTTCGAGGAGGGCAAGGAGGGGAGCATTTATGCGGTGGCGCCGCTGGCCCGGCTGAACGCCTCGGAGGCGATGGCGACGCCGAAGGCGCAGGAAGCTGCGGCCGAGTACTTTGCGACGCTGGGGGGCAAGCCGGTTCATCACACCCTGGCCAACCACTGGGCGCGGGTGATCGAGATGATCCAAGCGGCGGAGACCATGGTGTCGCTGCTGGCGAATCCGGGGATTCTGGATCCCAACGTGCGGACGCTGCCCACGGCCAAGCCGTCGATGGGCATCGGGGTGGTCGAGGCGCCGCGCGGGACGCTATTCCACCACTACGAGACCGACGAACGGGGTTTGATCCGGATGGCCAACATGATTGTGGCCACGCAGAACAACGCGGCGCGGATTGCGATGAGCGTCGAGCGTGCGGCGAAGGGGGTGATCCAGGGCGGGAAGGAAGTCACCGAAGGCCTGTTGAACAAGATCGAGATGGCTTTTCGTGCGTACGACCCCTGCCTGGGATGCGCGACGCACTCCCTGCCGGGGCACGTGCCGATCGAGGTCTGCATCTATGGTCCGGATCGGGTTCTGGTCGACCGGATCATCCGCGAGTGAGCGCGTTACTGCCCGGTGCCGGGTGTTGCCGATCGGGCCATCGACCGAAAGGCTGATGGGCTGTCACGCTCCGGGGCGTCTTGGCAGACCCTTATCCATGCAAGAGCCGGCGGCTTCGCTTTTGGTCCTCGGACTGGGGAATGACATTCTGACCGACGACGCTGTCGGTTTGCTGGCGGTGCGCGAGGCGGGCAGGCGCCTGGCGGGAGCGCTTGGCGTTGACTTTCGCGAAACCACGGAGATGGGGCTTGCGCTGCTGGATTTCGTCACTGGGTATCGGGATTTGATCCTGGTCGATTCGATCCAGACCGGTCGCGCGACACCGGGGAGCATACACGAGATTGGGGCTGAGGACCTGGCGACATTCTCGCGGCCGACGCCGCACTTTGTGGGGTTAGGTGAAACCCTGGCGTTGGGTCGACGATTAGGGATGGCGATGCCCGGGCGGGTTCGGGTTTACGCGATCGAGGTGGCGGATCCCTTCACTCTGGGGACCGAGTTGACGCCTTCGGTGCGGGAAGCGGTGGATGCGGTGGTCGAGCGAGTGGGCCAGACCGTGGCCGAGTGGCAGGGCAGGGTGAGGTAGGGAGCGCGGGCATCCCATTGTTTCCATGTTACAGTGTCATTCGCTGCGATGTCGTGCCGTGTGGCTGGTGCTGGGACTGGCGCTGGGCTCATGGCTGCTCTGGCATGCCAAGGGCCAGGAAGCGGATGCGGCGGTGCTCGGGCTTCGCGGGGAAGTGAAGGACAAGGGCTGGATCCTGTTTTCGGCGAAGTCCGAGGGTGGGGACTATGATCTGTTTCTGTGCCGGCCGGACGGCTCGGGCCGACGGAACCTGACCCGGACACCGGAGTGGAACGAGTATGGCGGGCGGTTTTCGCCGGACAGCCGGCGGATGTTGTATCGCCGGCAAGCGAAGGCGGCGGCGAACCCTGACGAGCCGATCAACCACGACACGTGGGGTGCGGTCGGGGTATTGATGATGGGGAATGCGGACGGCACCGGGGCGGAGCCGCAGGGTCGGGAGGGCGAGTTCCCGTGGGCGTCGTGGGGGGTTGGGGGAAAGCAATTCGCGTGTTTGCATCGGCGGGAAGGGAGGATCCGCATCTTCGACACGGAAACGCGACAGGCGGTTCGCGAGCTGCCGCGCCAGGGGATTTTTCAGCAGCTGTACTGGTCAGGGGACGGCAAGCGGTTTTGCGGCACGGCGAACTTGAACGGGCGGGACTGGAACATCCTGAGTCTGGATGCGGAGACTGGCGGCATGACGCAGGTCTCGAGGAATCTGGCGTGCACGGCCGACTGGTTTCAGGCGAACCCGGCGCAGGTGGTATACTCGTGTCGGATTCCGGGGCTGGGTTCGGACTATGGGATCACGATGCTGATGCACGGGGGAGCGGACGGGAAGAGTCGGGGTTTGATTTACGGCGAGGCGGGGCGTCATGTGTACTACGGGTGTATCTCGCCGGACGATCGGTATGTGGTGTTCAGCGTGTCTGAGACGGACGGGGGCACGGACAGCGGGATGCGGATCATGCGACTGGCGGACGGGCCGGTGGTGGTGCCGGCGGACTTCGAGGCCCTGCGGGAGTTGTACCCGGGGGCGAGGAGCGGTCCGGTGTTGGCGGTGGGGCATCCGGGGTTTGAGCCACACTGGACGTACCGTGACGTTGGGGGTTCTTAGATGACCGGACAGGAAGCGCGCGGCGGGGCGAGCGACGTCGGGGAGGCCGACGGCGGGGGGGAGTTGGGGGTTTATCCCGATCGGCCGGGGCCGGTGCGCGGTTTGGGGACGATCGTGGGTGTGGCGTTGGTGTTTTGGGTGCTGGCGCGGCACGTGGAAACGGGAGTGGACGATCAGGTGACGCGCTTGGGGAAGATCGAGGTGACAGCGCGGCTGATGGAGCGTCCGGACGTCTTTCCGGAGTTGGGGGCATACCGGTACACCTATGTGCTGCCGTACGAAGTCCTGAAGGTCCATCGGTCCGACCCTGGGGGGCGGTATCCGCTGCGCCCGGGCGACAGGATCTTCGTGGGTCACTACCAGCCCCGGCTGCCGAGGTCGGCGATTCGGGATGCCGACTGGGGGGAGGCGCCGCTGGGGGGTGCGTTAGATCGATGGGTGGCGGGGGAAGCGCATCGGATGGCGTTGGACTACGAGTTGGCGGACCTGGCGCCGAGCGGGGCGCTGGACTACCACGCACCAGCCGGCACGAACCGGTTTTTCGCGATCTGGGCCAATCCGACCACGTACTGACCGTGCGCGCATCGCGTGTTTAGGGTCTGTGCAAGAACTAATTTCGGTTTTGCTGGAGGGGCGTTTGGGGGTGGACTGATGGCCCATGGTTTTCACGACGCACATATTCGTCTTCTACTTCCTGCCGATCTTTCTGCTGGTGTACTTCAATGTGCCGCATCGGTGGCGGAACCTATGGATCACGGGGGCGAGCTATGTTTTTTACGGCTGGTGGGAGCCGTGGTTTGTGGGGCTGATGCTGTTCACGACGGTGATGGATTTCGCCTGGGGGATGGTGATCACGCGGCGGGGGGCGACGCGGGCGCAGCAGCGGATGGCGGTAGCGGCGTGCGTGGTGACGAACCTGGGGTTTCTCGGGGTGTTCAAGTACTACGTGTTCACGGCGGAGACGCTGAACGCGGTGCTGGAGGCGGCGGGGATCGAGCCCTTTCGCGTGCTGCGGGTGGCGCTGCCGATCGGGATTTCGTTCTACACGTTTCATTCGCTGACCTACATCATTGACCTGTACCGGGGCCATGCGACTCGGGCGCGGTCGTTCGCGGATTTCTCGGCGTTTGTGTCGCTGTTTCCGGATCTCGTGGCGGGGCCGATCATCCGGTACAAGACCCTGGCGGCGCAGTTGCGATTCCGCCGGCAGACGATCGAGCGGTTTGCCTCCGGGGTGACGCTTTTCGCGCTGGGTTTTGGGAAGAAGATACTGCTGGCGAATCCATGCGGGCGGGTGGCGGACGCGGTGTTCAATGCTTCCGGGCCGTGCGCGATGGACGCGTGGGTGGGGGTGATCGCGTATGCCTGGCAGATCTACTTTGATTTCTGCGGGTACTCGGACATGGCGGTGGGGCTGGGTCGGATGCTGGGGTTCGAGTTTCTGAAGAACTTCGATGCGCCGTATCGGGCGGAGAGCATTACGGACCTGTGGCGGCGGTGGCACATTTCGCTATCGAGCGTGCTGCGGGACTATCTTTATTATCCGCTGGGGGGCAATCGGAAGGGCCCGGTGCGGACGTATATCAATCTGGCGGTGGTGATGTTGCTGGGGGGGTTGTGGCACGGGGCGAAGTGGAACTTCGTGATTTGGGGGGCGTACCACGGGGCGTGGCTGGCATTCGAGCGCTGGCGGGGCCGGCGGGGGTTGGCTTGGGGGCTGCCGGTTCCGGTTCGGATTGGGGTCACGTTTCTGCTGACGCTGATATCGTGGGTGTTATTTCGGGCGGACAGTCTGACGGCGGCGGTGCGGTACTATGCGGCGATGGCGGGGATGGGTGGCGGGGCGGGGGCCTCGCGTCTGTTGGCGGCGGAGCTGTACAATCCGGCGTTGATGGGAGTGATGGCGGCAGCGGCGGTGCTGGTATTTGTGCGGGTGCAGGCGCACGACTGGTCGCTGGGGCGGCAAACGTGGGGGCGCGTGGCGGTTGTGGTGCCCTTGTTTGGGATTGCCCTGTTGGTGATGGCGGCCCAGGCGTTCAATCCGTTTCTGTACTTCCAATTCTGACGCTTATGATGGAGCACGATCCCTCGATGAGGTCGGCATCGGCCGCTGCCGGGCGGTCTGGGGAGGCGGTCGGGGGGGGTGCGCCGGGGTTGGCGGTGGCAAGGCGTTCGGCACGGGCGAGCGAGGTGGCGTTGGTTGTTGGGTTTCTCCTGATGATTGGGGGGGTGCCGGTGGTGCAGACCGGTCTCGAGCTGCTCCGGGGCGAGCGGGTGCAGTTCACGGATGTGGTCCGGCAGCCGTTGACGGCGCGGGCGCTGCGGCAGTACGAAGGGGTATTGAGGGAGAGATCGTGGTTCCAGCAATGGGCGCGGCCGGTGGTGCGCCGGCTGGGGTGGGTGCTGCTGGGGGAGGTGGGGACCCAGGCGGTTCGGGGTCGTGGCGATTGGTTGTTTTACCGGCCGGACCTTCGTTACCTGGTCGAGCCGGATCGCGCCGAGGCGGGCGGGGCGGACTGGGAATGGATGGAACCGGGGGTTCGGCGGACGAGCCGGGAGGGGGTGATCGAGGCGATCACGACGTTCCGGGATCAGTTACGGGAGCGGGGGATTGTGCTGGTGGTGGTGCCGGTTCCCGGGAAACCGGCGGTCTATCCGGAGCGGTTGACGCGTCGGGAGGTTGGCGGGGTGGTATCGCCGACGCAGGAGTTGCTCGAGGCGCTGGAACGTCGGGGGGTGGCGACGGTGGATTTGGCAGCCGTCTTTTGGGACATGCGGCGGCGGGGGGAGGGCGGGGCGTTGTACCTGGCGCGGGACACGCATTGGACGCCACGGGGGGCGAAGGCGGCGGCGGGGGCGGTGGCGGCGCGGTTGCGGGCACTTGGGGTGGCGCCGCCGTCGACGAAGGCCTTTCGGACGCAGGCGGTTTCGGTGGGTCGTCGGGGGGACATTCTTGAGATGCTGCAGATTCCGGGGTTACGGGAGCGGGAGGGTGTGGAGGCGGTTGAATGCGAGCAGGTGACGGATCCGGTTTTGGGTTTGATGATACCGACGGCATCGGAGCGGCCGGGGACGTATCGGTTTCCCGGGGGTTTGGCGGGCGTATTGGTGCTGGGGGACAGTTTCAGCCGGATCTATCAATACCGGGAGCCGGCGACTTTGGGGGAGGCGTTGGGGTCGGGGTTGGCGGAGGAAGGCGCGCGCGCGGGCGGGAAGCGGCTGCTGCCGGGGTCGGCGGGGTTCATCGCGCACCTGGCGTTGGCGCTGCAGTCGCCCGTGGACGCGATCACCAGCGACGGGGGGGCATCGACGGAAGTACGGCGCCGGCTGAGCACGAACCCGGAGATCCTGGAGGGGAAGCGCGTGGTGGTGTGGGAGTTTGTGGAGCGGGACATTGCGTTGGGGCGGGCGGGATGGGAGGCTGTGCCGTTGCCGGCGCGGCTGGACTGATATGATCCACGGATGGGACGCGGTGTTATTTGCGGCGTATCTGGTCTTGAACCTGGGGCTTGGGCTGTGGGTGGCGCGGCGAAGGACGGGGGATACGCGGGCCTACTTCCTGGCGGGGGAAAGGCTGCCGTGGTATGCGATTGGCGGCTCGATCATCGCGGCGAACATCAGCACGGAGCATTTCATTGGGATGATCGGGGTGGCGTACGCGGTGGGGTTTGTGGTGGCGCAATGGGAGTGGGGGAACTGGTTTACGTTTTCGGCGTTGATCTGGGTGTTTCTGCCGTTTTACCTGCGCGGCGGGCTGTACACGATGCCGGAGTTTCTCGAGCGCCGCTACAACGCGGCCTGCCGGTATTTATTCGCGGTCTGCTCGTTGGTGCTTTGGATTGTGGCGCAGATGGCGGTGGTGATGCTGGCGGGGGGGAAGGCCTTGAACGGGATGTTCGGGATTGACGAACGGCTGACGATCCTCTGTCTGGCGGTGCTGGCGGGGAGCTACACGATTTACGGGGGGCTGACGTCGGTGGCGTGGACGGACTTTCTGCAATTCGTGGTGATGATGCTGGGGGGCGCGGTGGTGACGGTGGTAGGGCTGAGCAAGGCTGGGGGGCTGCATGATCTGATGCTGTACGCGCCGGAGAAGTTCAAGATGATCTACCCGATCACGGATCCGGAGTATCCATGGTTTGGCGTCTGGAGTTTGTTTCTTTCGATTGGGATCTGGTACAACTGCACGAACCAGTTCATTGTGCAGCGCTGCCTGGGGGCGCGGAGCGAATGGGATGCGCGGATGGGGGTGGTTTTTGCGGGGTTCATGAAGATCGTGTTACCGCTGCTGGTGGTGATACCGGGCATTGTGGCCTTCAAGCTGTATCCGGGATTGCCGGACAAGGACCAAGCCTTTCCGACGCTGGTGCGGGAGCTGGTGCCGGTGGGTCTGAGCGGGGTTGTGATGGCGGGTTTGGCGAGCGGCATGCTGTCGCACATCAGCTCGGTGCTGAACTCGTGCAGCACGGTGTTCACGATGGATCTTTACCGGCCGTTCCTGGGCCGGGGCCGATCGGAAGCGCATTTGGTGGCGGTGGGTCGGGTGAGCGCGTTGGGGATCCTGGTGGTGGCGACGGCCCTGGCGCTCGTGTTCACGCGCCAGCGATTGGGCGTATTCGACGTGATCCAGAACGTGGGCGCGTGGGTAGCGGCGCCGATTGCGGCGGTGTTTCTGCTGGGGGTATTGTGGCGGCGGACGACGGCGGCGGCGGCGACCTTTGTGCTGGTGTTTGCGTTTCCGTACACGGCGCTGCTCGAGTTCTGGCTGTTCAAGCGGGTACCGTGGCTGGTGCCATTTGACAACTGGCTGAACCGGACGTTTGTGGTGTGGGCGACGTCGATGATCCTGTTGGCCTTGGTTTCCTGGGTGACGCGCCCGCCGTCGCCGGAGCGTTTGCGGGGCCTGATCTGGTCGTGGGCAGCCGCGCGGTTGCCGGACTCGGAGCGGGAGCGGAACCGCGGGGTGCGGAATCTGCTATTGTGGTGGGGGCTGTTTATTGGCGTGATGGCGGCGTTGTATGCGACCATGTTCTGGTTTCAGTTTTGGGGGCCGGGGAGCGGCAAGGTGGTGCCCTGATGGCTGCGGGGTGTTCTCATGAACCCTCGATTATCCTTGGCGCATCTTCTGGGTCCACGCGGCGCGCGGATTGCGGTCGCGATGGAAGCGGGCCGGCGGTTTTTGGGCGACGGCGACCCGGGCCGGCTGTTGCCCCGGCTGGGCGAGGAGATTGCCGAGATCCCGGCGTTTGTGTCGATTGACAAGTCGCCCTTGCCGGCGGGGTACGGCGGGGGGTGTGGTGGTGGGGCGGAGGATTTTCTAGTGGGCCAGGGGTTATTTTATGTGAACGAGCGGCGGCGGTTATTGTTGGACTGCACCTCCGGCCATTACCAGGTGCTTTGGGGGTATGGGCACCGGGACTTGACGGCGGCGCTGGTTGCGGCGCAGGAGGCGGGGGTGGTTTGGGACAATCACTCGAACATCCCGCAAGCGCCGGTGAAGCGGTTGGCGGAGCGCCTGGTGACGCTGGGCAATGCGCCGGGGGAAGCGGACCCGTTGGACACGGTGCTGCTGGGTGTCTGCACGGGGTCGGTTGCCTGCGCGGCGGCCTTGAAGATCCAGCTCAAGGTATTTGCGCGGGCGCACGGGACGGAGGCGACGCCGGTGCTGGTGGCGCTGCGGGGGAACTACCACGGGACGGACATGGTAGCGCAGGGGCTTCGGGGGTTGTGGCCGGGGCTATTGCGGCGATGCGAGGTTGTGGTCTTGGAGCCGAACGACGCGGAGGCACTCGATGCGGTGTTTCGCGAGCGCGGTTCGCGGATTGCGGGGTTTTGGGCGGAGCCGGTCATGATGAACCGGGAGGCGGTGGCGCTGGAGCCGGGCTATCTGGCGCGGGCGGAGGCCTGGTGCCGGGAGACGGGGGCGCTGCTGTGTTTGGACGAGATCCAGACAGGGTTCTGGCTGCCGGAGATGTTCGAGTACCGGCGTCTGGGGTTGCGTCCGGACCTGGTGGTGTTGGGGAAGGGGCTGACGGCGGGGTTTCATCCGTTATCGGGGTTGTTATTGCGCCGGCGGCATGACGTGCTCGAGCAGTACGACGCGATCAGCACGAACGGGTCGGCGGCGCTCCCGGCGCTTGTTGCGCTGGCGTCGATCGAGATGATCGAGGGGCAGGCGGCGAGGATCCGGGACAGCGGGGTGCGGATCCAGGCGGGGTTGAGGTCGCTGGTCTCGGAGTTTCCAGGGGTGCTGTTGGCGGCGGAAGGTCGCGGGCATTTGGCAGGGCTGAAGTTCCGGAGTGTGGCGGGGGCGCTCGAGTTTCACCGACGGCTGCTGGAGGCGGGTTTATGGACGCGGGTGCATGCCTATCACGAAGGGCACAGCACGCTGCTGACGAAGCTGGGGCTACTGGCGGATGCGGTGGTGATCGACGGGGTTATGGATCGGATGCGGGAGGTCCTTCGTCGGGGCAGCCCGTGTCGGCCGAGTGCATCCCAAGGAACACCATGAACGGCAGCATGAGACCGCGGATTGGGCTGGTAGCCGTGACGCTGGAGTTATACGAGACGCTGGTGCCGGGGTTGCGGGCATCGCGGGAGGGATGGCTGCGTCGGGCGGTGATTCCCGTGCTGGAGACCTCGGCGGAGGTGTTGTTTGGCGGGGCGGTATTCGGGCGCGAGGCGGTGGAGTCGGCGGTATCGGATCATGAGCGGGCGGGGGTGGACGCGCTGGTGGTGGTGCATTTGACGTATGCGCCGAGCCAGGTGCTATTGCCGGCGTTGCAGCGGGCGCGGGTGCCGATTGTGCTGTGGAACACCCAGGAACTGGGGTCGGTGGACGCGTCGTTCACGATGGCGATGATGATCGACAACCACGGCGTGCACGGGACGCAGGACCTGGCGAATGTGCTGCGGCGGTCCGGTGTGCGGTTCGAGTATGTGACGGGTGGTGTGGGGGAGGCTGGCGTGCTCGAGGAGCTTGCGGATGCATTTGCGGCGGCGGCGGCGGTAGGGCGGCTGCGGCGGGCGCGTGTCGGTTTGCTTGGGCACCCGTTTCCGGGGATGGGGGATTTCGCGGTGGACACGACGCACTGGGTGGCGACTCTGGGTTGCGAGTGGCGGCACCTGAGTGTGGCGGACTACATCGAGCGGTCGGCGGGTGCGGATGGGGCGGCCGTGGGGTCGCTGGTTAAGGAGTACGAGGCGTGTTACGACGTTGCCGCCGACGTGACGGCAGCCGATCTCGAGGCCACGGCGCGGGCGGAGTGCGCGCTGCGGAGCATGGTGCGGGAGCATGGGCTTTCGGCGATCACGTATCAATTCATGGCATTTGGGGAGGACGACCGGTGTTCGACCGTACCATTCGTGGGGGCGAGCCGGCTGATGGCGGAGGGGGTGGGGTTCGGGGGTGAGGGCGATGTGGTGTCGGCGGCGGCCACGGCGTTCTTCCAGTGGCTGGCGCCGCCGGCGAGTTTCACGGAGATCTTCACGATGGACGCCGCGGGTGAGAGTGTGTTGCTGAGCCACATGGGGGAGGCGAACGTGGGGATGGCGCGTCGTGATCGGAAGGTGCCGCTGGTTGCCCGTGCGACGCCGATCACGCGGACCCGCGATCGACAGTTGGCGCTGGTGACCTGCTTCGAGCCAGGGCCGGCGACGCTGACGGCGATGAGTTTGGGTTCGGGCGGGCGGTGGCAGGTGATCGCGGCGCGCGGGGAGGTTTTGGATTTTGGTCCGTTGCCGGGTTTTTGTGTACCGCACAGCAAGTGGCGGCCGGCGGGCGGACTGCGGCGGTTTCTGACCGGGTACGGCCGCGCGGGGGGGCCTCATCACAATGCTCTGTGCTTTGGGGACGCCTGTGGGCGGCTGCGGTTGGCGGCGGGGCTGCTGGGGGCGGAGTACGTGGAACTCGGGTAGGGCGGGGGTGCGTATGCTGCTGGGACTGGATCTGGGCACGACCAACGTCAAGGCGCTGGTGAGCGATCTGGCGGGACGACGGATTTCGAGCGGATCGAGTCCGGTCTCACTATTTCGCCTGCGGGACGGCGGGGTGGAGCAGGACGTTGAGGAGCTATGGCGGGCCACGCGGACGGCGATGCGCCAGGCGTTGGCGTCGGTGGACGCAGGGGGGGTGGCGGCGGTGGGTGTGTCGAGCCAGGGGGGTGCGCTGCAGGTCTTGGATCCCGAGGGGCGGCCGTTGGGGCGTGTCATCAGTTGGCTGGACCAGCGGTGTCGGCCGTACGACGCGATGTTGAACGAGGAGCTGGGTCGGGACTGGTTTCGGCAGCGGATTGCGCATGGGGGTTCGTGGCTTTCGGTGGGGCAGGTGCTGCGGCTGCGGAGGGAGCAGCCGGGTCTTGTGGATGCGCCGAACCGGCTGGGGTTTGTGGGCGACATCCTGGTATCGCGTTTGTGCGGGCGGGCGGTGCAGGATCGGACGTCGGCAGCGCTGACATTGTTCTACAATCCGCGGAGGCGGGCTTACGATCCGGAGTTGCTGCAGCGGCTGGGGTTGGAGGCGGGTCAATTGCCGTCGTTGGGTCCTGTTCGGGCGGCGGCTGGGGGGCTATTGCCGGAGGTGGCGCAGGAGACCGGCATGCGACCGGGGATCCCGGTATCGGTGGCGGTTCACGACCAGTACGCGTCGGCCCTGGGGACTGGGGCGGTCGAGGCGGGGACGACCATGATTGGCACGGGGACTGCCTGGGTGCTGCTGGTGGTGGGGGACCGGCTGCTCAGGCCGTTGACCGATGACGCGTTTGTGTGTCATCACGTGGTGGACGGGCTTTGGGGCCAGATTCTGTCGATGGTGAACGGCGGATCGGCGGTGACGTGGGCTCTCGAGATCACGGGGTTATCCGGCCGCGACGGGCCGGGGATTGACAGCGTGCTCGAGGAGGCGGCGCCGGGCAGCGACGGGGTATGGTGCTGGCCGTACATGACGCCGTTTGGGGCCACCGGCCTCGAGCCGGGCACGGCCGGCCGGCTCGCGGGGCTGCAATTATCGCATCGGGCGCCTCAGTTGTTGCGGGCCGTGGTCGAGGGGTTGGCGTACGAATTGAACCGGCACCTGGAGTTTGTCCGGGACCGGGGACAGGCGGTGAACCGGCTGGTGATGGGGGGTGGGGCGGCTGGAAGCCGGGTGACACCGCAGATTATCGCGGACGTGACGGGGATGCCCTTGCGGTGTTACGCGGGGGTGGAGGCGAGCCTGGCAGGTGCGGTGGTGTTGGCGCGGGGGCTGTTGGAACCGGGGATGTCGCTCGAGGCGCTGGCGGAGGTGATGCGGTCGTCGACGCGGGAGATTCGGCCGGGGCCGGACCGGGCGTTTTACGAGGCGGGGTATCGTAAGTACCGGTCGTCATTGCCCCTGAGTCGGGAAGGACGATGATGCGTGAGCCGCTGCATTATGTTTGGGACTACACGGACGTGGACCGGGCATTTTGGGAGGAGCATCTGGAAACGTGGGTGCCGCCGCGGTTGATTGACGCGCACACGCACGTGGCGCTGGCGGCGCATCGGAGGGTTCCGATGACCGAGGCGATGCGGCGGCAGTACTGGGTGAACGAGCTATTGGAGCCGATCGATGCGGGCGGGGCGGAGCGGTGTCATCGGATTGTGTTTCCCAACCGCGAGGTGTCGTGTGTGGCCTTTGGGATGCCGGACCTGGATTTCGATCTCGAGGCGGGGAATGCCTACCTGGGGGGGGAATGTGCGGCGCGGGGCTGGAGCTGTCTGGCGGTGGTATGTCCGCAATGGGGTCCGGAGCGGGTGGCGGCGTTGTTGGACAGGCCTGGGGTGATCGGGGTCAAGCCGTACTACTCCCTGATCGGCAGGACGCCGGAGACGCGCGATGCGCACCTGGAGGCGGGCATTTTTGATTTCCTGCCGCACGGGCAGCTTGAAGTGTTGAATGACCGGCGGGCGTGGGTGACGCTGCACGTGCCGCGGGCGGGGCGTTTGGGGCATCCGGACAATATCCGGGAGATTCGCGAGCTGCGGCGGCGGTATCCGCGGATCACGCTGGTGATTGCGCATCTTGGGCGCTGCTATACGGAGCCGCATGCGCGGGAGGCGTTACCGTTGTGGTCGGAGGATCCGGGGCTGTGGTTTGACACGTCGGCGGTGATGAATCCGGCGTGCCATCGGATTGCGCTCGAGCATTTGGGGCCGGGGCGGCTCGTGTACGGGTCGGACAATCCGATCTTCTACATGCGGGGCCGGCGGCAGTACGAAGGGCGCAACTACTGTAATCGGACGTCGCACCCGTTTCATTTCAACCGGGAGCGGGAGGCGGCGGAGATAGAGGGGCGATACACGCTGTACATGTACGAGGATCTTCGGGCGTTGAAGCAGGCATGCGGGGAGCTGGGGCTGACGGGGCGCCGGGAGATCGAGGCGTTGTTTCACGACAACGCAGCACGTTTGATTGATGGCATATGGTCGGCTCAGGAGGCGCGACATGGCCGGTGACAGGCAGCCGATGAGGACGGTGAATTTTGGCGTGGTGGGTTGTGGTTTGATGGGCCGCGAGTTTGCGAGCGCGGTGGCGCGGTGGTGTCATTTGGCGGACCCGCCGGCCTGGCCGCGGATCGTGGCGGTGTGCGGGCGGGGGGATCAGGGGTTGGACTGGTTCCGGAAGCGGTGGCCGGGTTTGGGGCAAATCACGAGGGAGTATCGGGAGCTGATGGCGAATCCGGAGGTGGAGGCGGTGTACATGGCGCTGCCGCACCATTTGCATGCGGAGGTCTGCTGCGCGGCGCTCGAGGCGGGGAAGCACCTGATGGCGGAGAAACCGCTGGGCATGGATCTGAGGGCTTACGAGGCGATTCGCGCCTGTGCGGTCCGGCATCCGGATCGACTGGTGCGGTGTGCCTCGCAGTGGGTGTTCATTCCGGCGGTTCAGCGGATTGGGCTGGCCATCGAGCGGGGCGCGTTCGGGAGGATCATCGAAGTCAACGCGGGCTTTTTGCACTCGAGCGATTTGGATCCTGAGAAACCGATCAACTGGAAGCGGAGGGTCGAGCTGAACGGGGAATACGGCGTGATGGGGGACCTGGGGATGCACAGTTGCGCGGTGCCGTTCCGGGCCGGGTGGATACCGCGGAATGTGCGGGCGGTGTTATGCGACATTGTGACCGAGCGTCCGGACGTGGCGGGCGGCCGGGTGCCGTGCCGGACGTGGGACAATGCGACGCTGCTGTGCGAGGCGGCGGACGGTGCTGGCGGGCAGAGTTTTCCGATGACTTTGAAGTTCCAGCGGATTGCACCGGGGCAGAAGAACACCTGGTACCTTGAAGTGCTGGGGACGCGGGCGTCCGCGCGTTATTCCACGCGTGAACCGAAGCGTCTCGAATGGATGGAGTACACTGGGGGGGAGCAGATCTGGGGGTGCATCGAGACGGGGCATGAGACGGCGTATCCGACGATCACGGGGGTGAACTTCGAATTCGGGTTTTCGGATGCGGTCTTGCAGATGTGGGCGGCGTTTTTGAGCGAGCTGGCGGGGGTTGTTCCGGTCCGGCGATTTGCGGGGTGCGCGACGCTTGAGGAGGCGGGTTTGAGCCACCGGCTATTCACTGCGGCGCTCGAGTCGCACTGGCGGCGGAGCGTGGCGCCGGTGGCGGGCGGCGATTGACTTTGCGCAACCGTCGGCGTCAGCGGGTGCTTTCGGTGGTGTGACTTCAGAGTCGGCCTTCATCGGCATCGATGAAGTCGACGAAGGACCGGATGTCCTCGCGGTGGGCGATGCCGGCCTGTTGTTTACGCCATTGGAGCCGTTCCTGGCCGGCGGCGTCATCGGGGGCGGGGTAATGGAGCATGGCGTGGCGGTGGGCGGCTTTGTCGGCGTCGGACTTACGGACGTGACATCGGACCCAATCGCACACTTGGCCGTCGGTGACGGAGAGGCGGACGAGATCGGAGATTTGGTCATGGGTGACGCCGGCGTGTTGGAGCCAGAGGCCATCGAAGCCTTTGCCGAGGTTGTCCTGGTAATCGGCGTGGAGGAGACCGGCGAGGTGGAGTCGGAGTTTATCGATGTACCGGGGCAGGTGCATCCAACCGTCCATGGTTTCGCGGGGGCTTCGGGGGTAGATGATGGCGCTCACGGGGGCGGAGTATCGGGTGGAGGGAGGGAAGGTGTCAATGGGGGCGGGCGGGCCCGGATCCTCGCCTAACGCGTGCGGCGCGAACGTTCGCCATCGGTTCCTGGTGGCTTTTCGCCTTGAAGGCGCGTGGGGTGTCGGCTCCGGGGATGCCCGCCCGCTGGCGGGCGGGCCCTATAGGGTATGGAGGGAATGAGCCCGCCCCGGGGCGGGCTTCCCAATCCGCGAACCCCCTGGACGGGGCGGCTCGAGGCGCCTGGTCAAGCCCAGGAGGTTGAGCCGCGAGGGACGCTTGCGCGCGGATTTTGGTCGGGACTGTGCTCCCGGGGAATAAAAGGAGAAGGGCGACCGGGAGGCACCCGATCGCCCTGCGATCCGGCCCGAACAGGCCGGCAGAAGCCTGGGGCTATTGCTTGACGCGGTAGAACTTACGGACGGCGGTGGGCGCGATCCGGTAGCTGGGGGCGGCTGCGCCGGTCACGGCGGACCAGGAACCGTTCACGTCGGTTGCCTCCTCGAGGGTGCCGGAGTGCCAGAGCACCTCGACGTTGCCGCAGGACTCGAGCACGGTGAGAGAGACGGCTCCTGTGGTATCGAAGCTGACTCCTTGGAGGCCGACGCGGTGCATGCAGGCTGCCTCGTAAGGAGTGAGGACACGGCGCCAGACGGCCAAGTCGTCCAGTTCGGCTTCACCCGCCTCGGGGTATTGCCCGGTGGGGTCTTGGCCGATGGAGACATTCAATCCGGTATTGAGGTCCTGGGTGCCGGCGGCCCGTGAGTCCACCTGCATGCCGTCGAGGTAGGTTACACCGTTGCCGGTGCGGTCGAAGGTATGCACCAAGTGATGCCACTGGCCATCGTTGATGCTGTTGTTGGGCCCATAGATGCCGGTGTCACCCAGACCCCACGACCAGCCGCCGTACTTGTAGGAAGGGGCGAAGGTGAATCCGGGGTTGGTGTAAGCGTCTTGGGCGTTGCAGAGGAAGGGGAGGTCGCCGGGGGCGCCGGTGAACCGGACCCAATACGAGACGGAGAAGTCCTGGCTGGTGCCGAACTCGAGGTCGGCGGGTTTGCCGAGCGAGAGGTAGTTAGCCGTGACGGTGGTGACACCGCCGGCGGTTTGAACCACGGTGTTGTACTTGAAGGCCTGTGTTCCGATCTTGCCGGGGACGAAGACGGGCGAACCGGCTTCAGCGGCATGGTTGCCGCGCCCCGAGGAATCCTGGTAATTGCCGTCGAAAGGCAGGTGGAGCACGAGGCCTGTGGTGAGGTTGCAGAAAGTCGGCACGGGCAGGACCGTGAGGACTGCAGGGGGGGTCTCCGCAGAGCCGAGGGTATTGGAGGCAACGACCGTGAACTCGCCCGCGCTGGCCGGGCCGAGGTCATTGAGGGTGAGGGTGGTACCGGTGGCTCCCGGGATGGCGACGCCGCACTTCCGCCACTGCAGGGTGGGGGTAGGGACGCTCTCGACGGCGACCGACAAGGTAAGGCTGTCTCCGTTGAACGCCATGGTCGAGATGGGGTTGCTGGTGAAGCGCAGTGGGACCACGGTGAGCGTGGCGGGCTCGCTGGTGACGGAGCCTGCGGGGTTGGTGACGACGACCGTGTACGCGCCTTCGTCGGCCTCGGTGGCGGCGGTGATGGTGAGCGTGCTCGCGGTCGCGCCATCGATGGCCGTGCCGTCCTTGCTCCACTGGAAGGAGAGGGGAACGCTGCCTTCGGCAGAGACGGAGAACGTGGCATTGGCGCCGCCGACGACCTCGGTGCTCTGCGGTTGGGAGACAATGGCAGGCTTGGTGGAGGCGCCGAAGGCGGCATTGTAATGGGCCCTGATCTGGTCGGGGGTCAGCACGCGGCTATAGACGGCCACCTCGTCGATGTCGCCGTTCCAGGCGCCGTTGACGGGGGTATTGGCGCCGCCGATGCGCAGCGGGCCGCTGGTGTTGCGCACGAAATCGCCGAACGGCCCCGCCACGAGTTCCCCGTCGCGGTACCAGCGATAGCCTTCGGCCTCCGACGCGGTGATGACCAGATGGGTCCACTTGCCGGAGACCCAATCACCCATGACGGAGTAGTAGAAGTAGTACTGATCGTTGTGACCGGCGCCGCCCCACCACGCGAGGCCATCGGCCACGTCGGTGCGCATGAAGAAACAGCCTTTCTTGGATTCGTAGGTTGAGACCGCGATGTACTCGCCGGTGTCGGCGGTGGTGCGGACCCAGCATTCGAGGGTGGTCTCGGGGGTATTGAGGGCGGGCGCGAACGGGACAGACCCATAATTGTCGACGTTGCCATCGAGGGAGATGGCGGTATTGGCGTCGACGAGGGCGCCGGAGATGCCGCGGGTCATGGTTCCGTTGACAACGCCGTCGTGGCGTCCGACCGCATCGAGGATGTCGGGTGAATCCTGGGTGTCATCCAGGCGCCACCATGCTACGGGGGCATCGGCGACGATGGCGGCGGCGTAGGTTCCTGGGGCGGGGACAATGACCTCGACGACCGCTTCGATACTGGTCTCGGAGCCGAGGGAGTTGGAGACTTCGACCACGTAGGTGCCGGTGTCGTCGGCGGTGGCACCATCAATGGAGTAAGTGGCGTCGGTCGCCCCGGGGATCGGGTTGCCATTTTGCTTCCATTGGTACTCGAGGGCGCCGCCCTCGGCCTGAACGGCGAGGGTCCAGCTGCCTGTGGCGTAGAGGGTTCGTCCGACGGGTTGTGTGACGATGTAGGGTGCGGTGCTCACGGCATTGACCGTGACTGTCTGGGCGACACTGATGGCGGTACCGGAGCCATTGCTGACCACGCAGTCGTAGTTGCCCGAGTCGCCGGTGGTGATTTTAGCCTTGGAGTAGGTCGCGCTTTGGGCACCGGCAATGTTCACGCCACCTTTGCGCCACTGGTAGCTGAGGGGCGGCGTGCCGCCGGCGTCGACGGTCACGGTGAGGGTATCGCCTGCGTAAACCGGGTCAGCCGGCAGTCGGGTGACACCGAACACGGTGGGGGGGACATTACCGGCGGCGGCGCCGTATTGGGTGTAGACTTCGCCGATGGTGAGCATGCGGTTGAAGAAGGCGACTTCATCGATGAGGCCGTTGAAGGTGCGGGTGGCGTCGCCGCTGGTGCTGCCGATGCAGGTCGTGGCGTCGAAGGGTTGGACTGGGGTGCCACTGTCGAAGTAGAAAGGTTCAGAGGTCCGGAACTGGGTGCCGTCATGGAGGCAGAGGATGACATGATCGGGGCGGGTGATGAGGCCGACGAAGGACCACTGGCCGGGCGGGATGGCGAGGCTGCTCTTGAAGGTGCCATCGACGGACCAATCGAACGTGAGCCCGTTGAGGTCGGAGGGATCGTAGCGCAGGCCGGCGGTGGTCTTGCTGCTCTTGCAGGCGAGGATGATGGCGTTGGCCAGTTGATCGCCATTGGGCTTGACCCAGGCGGTGATGGTGACCGCGTTGTCGGTGAGGTTTAGTGCAGGGACAGCGACGTAGCCGCTGGCGCCGTCGAGTTGGACGGCCTTGTTGGCGGCGCCCATTCCGGGGAAGTCGGGGCTTTGCGGGCCTGTTTGTCCCGGTTTGGATGCGTAGAGGTAGGATCCATCGCCAGCGGCGCCGAGCGTGCCGAGGTTGACGGCGACAGGATCGGCAGGTTCAGCGAGGCGCCAGTAGCCGGTGGGTGCGTCGGCGAGGACGAGCTGGTGGTAGGGAGTGGCTGGGGAGGCGCTGGTACCGGCCTCGTAGTGGGCCTGGATTTGGGTCGGGGTGAGGGCCACGGGGTAGACGGCGGCTTCGTCGATCGAGCCTTTGTATGTCCAGTAGCCGCTGGCGCCATCGGCGCGGGCGCCGAACGTGAGGGGGATTGCGGAGTTGGAGATTGGGCGCGGTGTGCTTGTGAAGACCGAGCTCGCCGCCTGCGTTCCGTTGACGTAGAGTTTGATATTCGTGCCGTCGTAGACGCCGACGACATGGTACCACTGGTCTGTCGAGAGTGGGAGCGTGGCGGCAGCGCCGCTGAGGGCGGTCAATCCGCTGTTATTGTAATGACGGAAGATCCAGCCGTTACCGCCGGTGAGGGTGGTATCGCCCTGGTAGAAGAGCCAGCCGTTGCGTTGGGTGGTGCCTATGAACTCGACCGAGGCGGCCGGGCATTGGAGGGCGTTCGTTTGGCCCGGTTTGGCCCAGAACTCGACCGAGAACGGCCCGGTGGGGTTCCAGGCCTCGTCAAAGGGGACGCGGACGCGATTGCCGTCGATGACGCCGGGAAACCGCACCGCGGTATTGCCGGGGTCGCCGACCAAGGCGCCGGGAGCGCCGCGCACCACGTCGAGCATGAACTGCCCGTTGAACGCGGTGCCGCGCGTGCCGATATTGGCGGCAGTCGGCGTCGGAGACGGTTGCACGGTCTCGCCCAAGCGGTAGAAAGCAAGCGGCGACTGACTGAGGACAGTCGACTCGTAGTCTGCCTGGGCGGGGAGGATGGCGGCGAGGGCCAGGAGGGCGGCCCCCAGGGTTTTTGTGATTGGGTTGGTGTGGGTAGGTTTCATGGTTCGAGTTGAGGGGCGGTGGTGACGGTGACGGGCCGGGAAGGGGACAAGAAAGCAATCCGCTCTGGCCGAACCGGGATCAGCCAGAGCGGAAGCATCCGAAGCGCGCGATGAGGCTAGAGTCTGAGGGTTATGTTACTTAGGACGTGTGGCATGATCCTGGAGCCAAGCGACATCCGAGTTGTTGGGCGAGGAGATTCGGTCGGTGACGCCCACACCCTTCTTGATGGGCGGCATCGTGCGGGCGTCTTTCCATCGGCGCAATTCCGAGTGACCATCGGCGAAGGACAAGCCGCCGGCGACATTATGGTAGAACCCGGGAAGATCCCAGAAGCCATACTGGCTTGGGGTACTGGGGTAACCGGCCATGTTCACGGCGAAATTGCCCATATCGACGCTGTCTTCGCGCATATCGAGGAAGACGAACGTTTTGGACGGGCCGGGGTCATCGAGTTCGGAGTACTTGAGGAAGATCTTGTAATTGCTGACCTGGGCGCCCCAGCCGCCGTCGGTGCCGCCCCAGCCGCCGAGGTAGAGGTTCATGGACATGGAGCGGACGCGGTTTTTGACGACGCGATTGACGGTGATGGTGGACTTATCGGAGGGGCATCGCCAGATATCGAGGTTCTTGCCGCAGTAGGGCCACATCGGGCTTTTCTTGATGCCGACGTCCGGGTCCCAGTTGGCGCGGTTATTGGGGTCGAAGTCGAGGGTGCCGGTCACCCAACTGGCGGCGTAGGTGGCGGTATTGCCGGGGTCCTCGCTGGCGTAGAGGAGGGTGTCATTATTGTCCTCGGTGTACATGCGCCAAGCGATGCAGAGCTGGCGATGATTATTCATGCACTGCACGCCCTGGGCCTTGGCTTTGGCCTTGGTGAGGGCGGGGAGGAGGAGGGCGGCCAGGATCGCGATGATCGCGATGACGACCAGCAATTCGATGAGGGTGAATCCACTCCGGCTCGAGGGCCGGGTGCCGATCAATCCGCGTGGGCGTGTCAACATGTTCAACCTTGGAGGAAACCGGAATCTCGAGACGGAAGCGTCGCGTCGCGTCTCGAGTTCCGCAAGTTGCACTGGGTGCTTGTTTTGCCGCATTGATTCCCATCGGCACACCGAACCACATCACGAGACGAGCGGTAACCCCATCTCGCCATGCACGCCGAGGTGCCTCTGCCAAATTATGGACACGTTTATTAGCGTAAATGCCGCGGCTGTCAACTTGGGATTTAAGATTTGAGATTGGCGGGCGAATGGCGAAGAGTGCGGCGGGGTTGGGGGGTGAGGCGTTGGGGATAGGGTCGGGCTTGCGGGCGATGGCGGTGGAGGGCAGGAGCGACATGAAGGCGATTAGCGGCAGGGCGGGGTTGGGGCCTGGCGTTTGGCGGCCGGGGTTGGCGGTGTCTTGGGTGATTCTGGGGTTCTTGTTTGGGGCGGGGTGTATGGAGCTGGCGGCGTCCTCGCAGACGTCGGGTCAGGGGGGTGTGCGGTTTGTGATTGACAGCTGGGACACGGACGAGGGGTTGCCGCCGAGCTCGCAGAATTCGGTGACCTCGATTTTGCAGGCGCGGGACGGGTTTCTATGGTTTGGGACGTTGAACGGGCTGGTGCGGTTTGACGGGCTGGAGTTTGTGGTGTTCGACGAGTCGAACACACCGGGCTTGGGGAGCAGCCGGGTGGTGGCGCTATTCGAGGATCGGAAGGGGGACCTTTGGATTGGGACGGAGACGGCTGGGGTTGTGCGGATGTCGGGTGGGAAGTACACGAGCGTTGGGGTGGGGCAGGGGCGATCGGATTGTCGGATGGTATCGGCCTGTCAGGATCGGTCGGGAGGGATTTGGTTTTGCATGGCGGACGGGCAGCTCTGGCGGATGGCGGAGGAACGGTACTCGGTTTTTGTGTTGGGTTTGGATCGTCCGAGCAGCTACCGGGGGGTGGTGGCGGACGCCGAGGGGCCCGTTTGGGTGGGGGCGGACGATCGGCTGGTGTCGGTGCGGCCGTTTCCGGTGCCTGGGGGGCTTGAGCCGCAGGTCGAGGTCGAGGTGGCGGTGGGGAAGCTGGATCGTTTGGTTGCGAGTGGGGGAGGCGGGTATTGGCGTTTGGCGGACGGGGTGGTGCAGCGATGGCGCGGGGGGCAGCTGGATCGGGATTGGGGCGCGTATCCATGGGGTCGGGTGCCGGTATCGGCGGCGGCGGAGGATGGGCAGGGCAATTTGGTGGTTGGGACGTTGGGCGGCGGGGTTTTCTGGTACGACGGCCAGGGGAAGGCGACGCGGATATCCTTGGGGGATCATCCGGCATTCAACATTGTATTGTCGCTGTGCATTGATCGGGATGGGACGCTTTGGGTGGGGACGGATGGGCGCGGTCTCTGTCGGGTGCGGCGCCAGGTATTCGAGGTTTGGGACCTTTCGTGGGGGGTATCGCTGGACGTGGTACAATCGGTGAGCGCGGACGATCGTGGGGGTATCTGGATTGGCTCGAACGGCGGGGGTGTGACGCATTGGAGGGAGGGGGAGATGCGCCAATACGGTTCGGCGGAGGGTTTGACGAACAGGCATGTCTGGGCGGTGCATGCGGATCGGGGTGGTCGGGTTTGGGCGGGGACGTGGGGCGATGGTTTATTCTGTCTGGCGGGGGAACGATTTGAGCGGCCGCCGGGCGCGGAAGTGTTACCGCGGGTCATTCGGGCGATTTATGAAGATGCAGGGGGGCGGTTATGGTTGGGGACGCAGGGTGGACTGGCGGTGTGGGAAGGGTCGGCATGGCGGGTGTATACGCAGAAGGACGGGCTGAGTTCGGACGAAGTACGAGCGCTGGCGGAGGATGGGGTTGGCGGCATGTGGGTAGGGACAGGGGGCGGGGGGTTGAATCGGTTTCGCGGGGGTCGGTTTGAGGCGATCAGGAGGGGTGACGGTTTGCCGGCGGACGAGGTGACGTCGTTATTGGCGGAAGCGGGCGGGGTTTTGTGGGTCGGGACTCGGGGTGGGGGGCTGGGGCGGTATGCGGGGGGCCGGTGGACGCGGTACACGACGCGGGAAGGGCTTTTGAGCAACAGCGTGGGGTATTTGCTTGATGATGAGCTTGGGCATCTTTGGGTGGGGTCGACGGCGGGGTTGATGCGGATCAAGAAGGCCGAGCTCGAGGCTGTGGCGGGGCGGGGTGCGGGGGTGGTGACGTGCCGGGCGTACGGCAAGCCGGACGGGTTGCCGACGCGGGAGTGCACGGCGGGTTCGCAGCCAGGGGCGGCGCGGGGCGGGGACGGCCGGCTTTGGTTTCCGACGGCGCGGGGATTGGCGGCGGTGCAGCCTTCGCGGCTGAATCCGAATCCGCGTCCGCCGCCGGTCCGGATCGAGGAGGTATTGGTCAATGGTCAGCCGCAGGTGTGGGAAGCGGGTGGGGATGGAGGGCCGCCGGTGCTGCGGGTATCGGCGGGGAAGGAGCACCTTGAGATCCGGTACACGAGTCTGAATCTGGCGGCGGCGGATCGCGGTCGGTTCAAGTATCGATTGGACGCGGAGGGGGATGAGACGACCTGGACGGAGGCGGGGACGGACCGGGTGGCGAGGTATCCGCGGCTGCCGCCTGGCGAGTATCGATTTCACGTACAGGCGAGCAATGAGGATGGCTTATGGAACGAGGTGGGGAGCGTGTTACGGCTGGTGGTGGAGCCGCCGTTTTGGCGGACGTGGTGGTTTGTGGGTGGGGTGGTGGTGGTGTTATTGGGGGCGGTAACGGGCACGGTGCACACGTTATCGACGCAGCGGTTGCGTCGGCAGGTTGAGCGGTTGCGGCAGGAGGAGGCCTTGGAGAAGGAGCGGGCGCGGATTGCGCGGGACATTCACGATCATCTGGGGGCGTGTCTGACGCAGGTGGCGTTATTGGGCGAGTTAGTGGAGGGGGACAAGGAGGATCCGGCGGAAGTCGAGGTGCACGCGCGGCAGATCTCGCAAACGGCGCGGGACACGACGCGGGTATTGGACGAGATTGTCTGGGCGTTGAATCCGTCGAACGACACGGTGGAGAGCCTGATCACGTACGCGAGCAAGTACGCGCAGGAGTATTTATCGACGGCGGGGCTGCGATGTCGTTTGGACGTGCCTGGGGTGGTGCCGGCGGCGGTATTGCCGCCGGAGGTGCGGCACAATGTGTTTCTGGCGTTGAAGGAGGCGGTGACGAACGTGGTGCGGCACGCGGGGGCCTCGGCGGTGTGGGTGCGGGTGCGGTTCGAGACCGGGGCGTTTGCGGTGGAGGTTGAGGACAACGGCCGCGGGTTGGGGTCGGTGGACCCGGCGGCGGCCCGGCTGAGGAACGGGTTGAGCAACATGCGTCGTCGGATGGAGGAGGTGGGCGGCCGATTCGAGCTGGGGTCGGCTGCCGACGGGGGGACGCGGGTTCGGCTGGTGGCGCCGCTGGTTTCGTGGCACGGGGGGGCGGGGCGCGGTCGAGCGTCGGTTGACGGTCCAGCGGGAAGGAGCGCGTCATGATCTCGGTTTCAATTGTCGAGGATAACGAGCAGGTGCGGACGACTCTGGGGCGGCTGATCAACCGGGCGGAGGGGTTTCGCTGTGCGAGCCAGTATTTGAACGCGGAGGCAGCGCTCGAGGGGTTACCCCGGGATCGGCCGGATGTGGTCTTGATGGACATCAATCTGCCGGGGATGAACGGGGTTGAATGTGTTCGCCGGGCGAAGGCGGCGATACCGGGTTTGCAGGTGGTGATGTTGACCGTGTATGAGGACACGGAGAACATCTTTGCGGCGCTTGCGGCGGGTGCGAGCGGCTATCTTCTGAAGCGGACGTCGCGGGCGGAGCTGCTCGAGGCGATCCGGGAGGTGCATCGCGGCGGGTCACCGATGACGACGCACATTGCGCGGAAGGTGGTGCAGTCGTTTCAACGGACGGGAGCATCGCCGCAGCCGACGGAGAACCTGTCGCCGCGGGAGGCGGAGGTGTTGGACTTCCTGGCGCGCGGTTTTCTCTACAAGGAGATCGCGGACAATCTGGGGATCAGTTACGAGACTGTGCACACGTACATTCGGAGGATCTACGAGAAGCTCCAGGTGCGGACGCGGACGGAGGCGGTGGCGAAGTTTCTCGGGCATCGGGACCCGGGGGCGGGGTGAGGTCGGTGGGTCGGTGCGTCGGTGGGTCGGTGCGTCGGTGGGTCAGTGGGTCAGTTGAGTGGGACGCCGCGTCGGATGTAGGTGGGGGTGTCGAGGTCTTCGCCGCGGTGGGTGGTGGGTTCACTTTTGGCGAAGCGACCTTTGGAGACGACTTCCAGTGGGAGGAGTTGCTGTCGGGAGGCGGCGCGTTTACGTCGGCGGCGTCCGTGGGCGGCGTTTTGGCGGGCGAGGATGGACTCTGCCTGTTCGGGGGAGAGTTGCGGGGGAGGGGCGACGTAGCGGGAGGGCGGGTGGGGATCGGGCTGGGCGCGGGGGGTATCGGGGGGTTCGGTGGGGAATGTGGAAACCGGGGGGTTGAATTCGGTGGTGGGGTTGGGGTTGGGGTCGGGATCGGATTTGCGGGTAGCGACGAGGGTAATTTCGAGGCGGCCGGCGAAGGCGGGATCGACGGCGGCGCCGAGGACGACCTGGGCTTGTTCGCAGTGTCGGTGGAGGTGTTCCATGGCGGTGCTGACGTCCTTGAGGGTGAGGTCGGGTCCGCCGACGAGGCTGACGAGGAGGGTTTGGGCGGTGGCGAGGAGGCGTCCGTCATCGAGGAAGGGGCTGGCCAGGAGGCGGTCGAGGACATCACGGGCCCGGTTATCGCCGGAGGCTTCGGCGGTGGCGAAGCAGCTTTCGGCCTGGCGTCCGCGGACGACGCGGCAGAGGTCGGCGAAGTCGACATTAATGAGGCCGTCGCGGGTGATGAGGCGCCAGAGTCCGCGGAGGCCTGCGGCGAGGACATCATTGGTGAAGCGGAACGTGTCGAGCAGGCTGGTGTTTTCGTCGAGCAAGCGGGCGACCTTCTGATTGGGGAGGCAGAGGACGGCGTCGGCGGAGGTTTTGAGTTGGCGGAGGGCGGCCTGGGCCTGTTGTTGGCGTCGGCGGCCCTCGAAATCGAAGGGGAGGGCGACGAGGGCGAGGACGAGGGCCCCTGATTCCCTGGCGATTCGGGCGAGGACGGGTGCGGCGCCGGAGCCGGTGCCACCGCCGAGGCCGGCGACCACGATGACGAGGTCAGCGGTGGCGGTGAGTTCCCGGAGGAGGGTGGATTCGACTTCGGCGGCGGCGCGGGCGAGGTCGGGGTCACCGCCGGTGCCGAGGCCGCGGGTGAGGTTGGCGCCGAGGAGGATTTTCTCCGGGAGGGGGCATTGGGCGACGGCGCGCGCGTCGGTATGGATGGCGGCGAAGGCGACTCCTTCGAGGGGGTCGCGGGTCATGGCTTCGAGCGCCTGGAGTCCGGCGCCGCCGACGGCGAGGACGCGGATTGCGGGGTGGCGGCGCGTGGCGGGGGCGGGGGTGGGGGATTCAGCGGTCACGGCGGGTTCGGGGGTGTGGGGCATGGGATGGGGCCTCAAGCGGGGAAGAGGCTGGTGAGGGTCTGTTTGACGCGCGAGGTCCATGAGACGCGATCGCGGGGGTTGGCGTGCTGGAACGATCCGAACTTGACGAGGCCGATGGCGGTGGCGAACTCGGGTTGGTCGAGGCTGGCGGCGAGGCCGCTGAGGGACTGCATGCGTCCGATGCGGACGGGGAGGCCGAAGACGCGTTCGGCGAGGGTGGTGATATTGGGGATGCGGGCGCCGCCTCCGACGAGGCAGATGCCGGCACGGATGGAGTCGAGGAGTCCGGCGCCTTCGATTTCCTCGGCGATGATTTCGAGGATTTCCTCGAGGCGCAGGGACATGATGCGGCGGAGGTGATCGAGGTTAACGGAGCGTTCGGGGAGTCCGACGTCATGGGTGAGGGTGAGGGTTTGGCCTTTGAGGGCGGGGTCGGGGAGGCTGCCGCCGTGTTCGATTTTGAGGGCTTCGGCGCGGCTCATGGAGATTTTGAGGCCGTAGGCGAGGTCATTGCTGACATGATCGCCGCCGACGGCGAGGGCGCCGGTGTGTTGGATGATGCCATCGGCGCAGACGACGTACTCAGTGACGCCGGCGCCGAGGTCGATGGCGAGGGCGCCGAGTTCCTTATCTTGGGGTGTGAGGGTGGCGAGGGCGGAGGCGATGCCGCTGAAGACGAGGTCATCGACTTCGAGCTGGAGGCTTTTGACGGCGCGGATGGGGTTTTGGAGGCGGTGGGTGACGCCGTGGACGACGTGGACATCGACTTCGATCTGGGAGCCGACCATTCCGGCGGGGTTCAGGACACCGGGCTGGCCATCGACGATAAAGTGCTGGCGGATGACATGGACGGTATGATTTTCCGCGGGGAGGGTGATGGCCTTGGCGTTCTTGACGACATCCTGGACATCGTCCGCGGTGATGTCGCGATCGACGGACGGGATATTATGATGGCCGCGGTGATTAAAGCCGCGGATATGGCTGCCGGTGACGCCGAGGTAGACGCTGCGGATTTCGACATTAGCCATTTGTTCCGCCTCGGCGATGGCGGCGCGGACATCATCGGCGGTGGCGGCGGGGTCGATGATCTCGCCCTTGCGCACCCCGCGGGATCGGGACTGGCCGATGCCGATGATGCCGAGGCCGCGGTCGGCGTGGAGTTCGCCGACGGCGACGCAGACTTTGGACGTGCCGAGGTCAAGTCCGACGAGGAGGGGCGGTTTGGAGTCAAACATGTTTGCGTCGGGGTCGGGTTGGTTTATTGGGTTTGGGTTTGGCTGGGGGCATGAGGCTGGCTTCCAGCCAGAGGACGGGGCAATTGTTGGTGACGGAGAGGTCGAGGCTGGCGACGGCTTTGGCCATTCGGGCGCCGGCTTCCTGGACGAGGCGCCAGCGTTCGACCTGATCTTCGAGGCCATCGTAGCTGCAAGTGATCCGGGATCCCTGGCCGGTGGTGATTTCGAGGGTGACGGGGGAGGAGACATCGAGGCAGCGGAGGTCGACGTGGGGGGCGAGGGGGGATTGATCGAACAGTTCCTGGAATCGAAGGGCGGCCTGGACGGAGCGGGAGCGCACGGTATTGCCTGGGCGGAGGTCGGCGCTGCTGATGCCGCGGAGGACGGGGAGGTTCTCGAGAGCCTGGGCGTAGGTGGCGGATGGGCGTGTTGAGGGGAGGGAGGGCATGACGACGGCGGCGCGATCGAGGTAATAGACGGCGGGCGCGATGCCGTTGGTGCCGTCGGGCTGGACTGCCTGGATTTGCATTACCGGTTCGCGTTCGGTGATCCGGATGCGCAGGAGGTGGGGGAGAACGCGTTCGACGGCGACGGACTCGATCTGGGGGACGAGTTCGAGGTCACGGCGGATGCGTGGCAGGTCGACGAGGAGGAGGTTCTCGCCCTCGCGGACGCCGGCCCAACGGCGGATCTGGTCGGGTCTGATCCAGACGCCATCAGTTTGGATTTCTATGGACTGGAGGGCGAAGAGTCCGCTATCGAGGAACTGGCGTTGGGCCCAGCGCCAACCGGCCAGACCGAGGTAGACGGAGCCCAGGGTGAGGACGGCGAGGCCGAGAGCGTTGCCAACGAGGCGCCAGCGGGCGCGCCGGCCCGGCTTGCCCCGGAGCGTGAGACGGGTCCTGGGAGACCGTTCGACTCGTCGGTTCCTGGATGGGGAGCGGAACAGCATGAGGTTATGAGGTGACGCGCGGGCCGTGGGCGCGGTGGGTTTTTCGGGCGGAATGACGGGAGGCGCAGGCTCGAGCGCGTGCGAGTTCGAGCATGCGCTGGCAGAGCGCGGGGAAGTCGTAGCCCACGGCGGCGGCGGCTTTGGGCAGCAGGCTAAGCTCCGTCATGCCGGGCAGGGTATTGACTTCGAGGACGACCGGGGTGCCATCGGGCTGGACGATCACGTCGACCCGGGCGTAGTCCCGTCCGCCGATGGCGTGGAAGGCCTTGAGAGCGGCGGTTTGGATGCGTTTGGCTGTGGCTGGGGGGAAGCGTCCGGGGAGGAAGAACTCGGTGGCGCCGGCGGTGTATTTGTTGCGGTAATCGAGAACACCGGAGCGGGGGCGGACTTCGATGACGGGCAGGGCCTGATCTGCGAGGATGCCGACGGTGGCTTCGGTGCCGATGAGGCGTTGTTCCATGAGGACTTCGGAGTCGAACTGGAGGGCGTGGGCGAGGGCTTTAGGGAACTGGCGGGGCCGGTCGACAAACTGGAGGCCGACGCTGGATCCCTGGCGCACGGGTTTGAGGACGACGGGGGGTTCCCAGCCCTTGGGCCAGGTGCGGGTTTCCGATTGCAGGATGGCATAGCGGGCGGTGGGGAGCCCGGCGGCCTGGCATCGTTGTTTGGTGAGGACTTTATCGAAGGCGATACGGCTGGCGAGGGCGTCGCAGCCGGTGTAGGGGATACCGCGGTCGTCGAGCTCATGTTGGACTGCGCCGTCTTCCCCGTAGGTGCCGTGCAAGGCGAGGAAGACGACATCGGTCTTGGGGGGCAGTGTCCAGGCGGCATTGCGGGGGTCCAATTCGGTCACGCGGTGGCCGAGTTGGCGGAGGGCTTTGGCGACGGCCGTGCCGGAACGGATTGAGACCTCGCGTTCCGCGGAGGGGCCGCCGAGCATGACGGTCACGGAGAGCGGTTTGGGGCGACGGGGTGGTGTTGGGCGATTTGAGGGCATGGAGAGTTCCCGGCGGATGCGCGCGTTGCTAGTCTTCACCGACGATTTCCACTTCGTTTTCGAGCGCGACGCCCCGTTCTTCCTGGGCACGTCTGCGGATCAGGTTGATGAGGGAGAGGACCTCGGCGGCGGTGGCGTTGCCGAGGTTGACGATGAAATTGCCGTGGAGGAGCGAGACCTGGGCATCGCCGATGCGGGTGCCTTTGAGGCCCAGTTCTTCGATGAGCCGGCCGGCCGGGAGGGCGCCCGGGTTCTTGAAAGCGCAGCCGGCGCTGGGCTGGCGCGGCTGGCTGGCCCATCGGCGGCGGCTGAAGGCGGCCATGCGTTCGCGGATTGCGGATTCGGGGGCCGGTTCGCCGAGGAAGACGGCGGCGAGGGCGACGCGGTCCGCGAAGAGGGGGCAGGCCCGGTACTGGACCGGGATCGTTTCCGTGCGACGTTCCTCGATGCGGCCCGAACGATCCATGCAGCGGACGGACGCCACTCGATCGAAGGTGCGGGACCCGTGAGCCCCGGCGTTCATTCGGAGCGCGCCTCCGAGGCTGCCGGGGATGCCTTCGAAGAACTCGAAGCCGGATAGGCCGAGGCGCCGTGCCTCTGCCGCGAGTTTGGGCAGGGGGAGTCCCGCCCCGCAGCGGAGAGTCGAGCCGGACGCGGTGAGCGTGCGGAACGACGGTTGACTCAGCCGGACGACGACGCCGCGGAAGCCGCCATCGCGCACCACGAGGTTCGATCCTCGGCCGAGGATCATCCACGGGACATGGCATTGGGAGCAGAGGTTCAGGATCTGGGCCAGGTCATCCTCGGCAGCGGGTTCGACCCACAGGTCCGCGGGTCCGCCGACGCGGAGGGTTGTGTGGGGTGCGAGCGGTTCGCGGCTGCGAACGACGGACGGGGGGGACAAGTGGTTTCGGAGCAACGGGGCCAAGGCAAGGACGTCCCGAGGGTGGGGTCGGGCGCCATCCTTGGCGGCACCGGCGCGGGGCGGGTTCGGGCGGGGCGCGGTGGCGGGGTGTTGGTTCATGGCGACGTGCGGTTGGGGGCAGGGGACCGCGACGGAGCGCCGTCATGAGGTTCGAGTGGTGCGATGGCGACCGGCAGGGGATTGGCGGGCGTTTGCGGGTGCGCCTTGCGCTGGGGCGATCCCGCGAGCAGCGCGTCCGCGATGCAGTCGGCGGCATCCGGTTGGTGCCATCGGGCCTGATTTTGGTGCTGCTGTTGTCGGAGGACGTGATTATGGAGCAAGTCGGAGAGGCGGGCCTGCAGCGTTTCGGGGGTGGCTTGGGCCTGAGGGAGCAGGGAGGCTGCCCCGGTTTCGACCCAGGCGCACGCATTAAGGTGCTGGTGGTTGTCAACGGCGGCGGGAAACGGGATGAGGAGCGCGGGAACGCGCATGGCGGCGATTTCCGCGAGGAAGGAGGCGCCGGCTCGTCCGATGACGACGGTGGCGGCGCCGAGGGCGAGTTCCATTTCGGTGAGGAAGGCGCGGGCGACGGCGGTGGCGCCGCTGGCGCGGTAGGCATCGCGGATCTGGGCCTCGTCGGCCGGGCCGGTCAGATGGAGGAATTGGAGATCGGGCTCGGTTTTGCGAACCAGGGGCAGGGCGCGACAGAGGGCCTGGTTCAAGCCGCTGGCGCCCTGGCTTCCGCCGGCGATGAGGACGACGGGTTGGTTGGGGCGGAGGCCGAGGGCCAGGCGGCAGGGTTCGGGATCGAGGGGTTGGAACTGGGGGCGAACCGGCATTCCCAGCACGTCGATTTGGGGAGCAGCCAAGCGGCGTGCTGCCTGGGGAAAGAAGGTGAAGGCGCGGCGGGCCACATGGGCGAGCCAGCGGTTGGCGCGTCCGGGGATGGCGTTAGCCTCGTGGAGGTAGGCGGGGGTCCGGCAGAGTCGGGCTGCGAGCACGGGAGGGGCGCTGGTGAACCCTCCCATGGCGAGGACGGCGGCCGGCGGTCGGCGGCGGAACTCGAGTCGGCACCATTGGAAGGAGCGGAGGAAGCCGGCGACGAACGCGCCGAGGCGACCGCGTTCGAGGCCCACGGCGGGCAGGGGGACGGCGCGCAGGTGGGGAGCGGTGCTGGTGGCCTGGTGATCGATGGCCTTTGCGGAGACGAGGAGGAGGGGTTGAGCGCCGCGTGTTTCGAGAGCTTCGGCGATCGCGATGGCTGGGAAGACATGCCCGCCGGTGCCGCCGCAGCCGAGCACGACGAGCGATGCGTCAGCCGGCGAGGGCTTGACGCGTGCGGCGGAAGAGTCCGGCTTCCGTTCGTTGCGCATGGGGCAAACCCGCGGAATACCGTCCGCTCGGTGTTCAGACCATTTGCAGTTCGTGATTCTCCTCGAGGGCCGCCGGAGCGCCATCGGGTTGGGGGGTGCCTCGGGCGACACTGACGAGGGCTCCGGTGCACAAGAGCATCATCATCAGATTGGATCCTCCGTAACTGACGAAGGGGAGGGCGAGCCCCTTGTTGGGAAAGGCTCCGGAGACGACGCCGATATTGATCATGGCCTGCAGGCTGACGAGAAAGGTGATGCCGGCAGCGAGCAACTGGCTGAAGCGGTCGGCGGCATGGCGGGCGATCGAGAGGCCGCAGGCGAGGAACAGGGCGAAGAGGGCGACGACGCCGAGGGAGCCGGCCAGCCCGAATTCTTCACCGATGATGGCGAAGATGAAGTCCGTTTGATGTTCGGGGAGGAACGTCTTTTGGGTACTGGCATTCAGACCGACCCCGGTGGGTCCGCCGGCGCCGAGGGCGAGTCGTGCCTGCCAGGCCTGGTAACCGACGCCGAGGCGTGTGGCCTCGGGGTGGAGCCAGGCTTCGATGCGGTCGATGCGGACCGGGTTGAGGTAGAGCAGGCCGCCGACGGCGGCGATGCCGAGGAGGACGGGCGGCAGCAGGTAGCGCCAGCGCGCGCCCGCGACGAGGAGGACGCCGGTGCTGACCGCGGCCAGCAGGAGAGCTGTCCCCCAGTCCGGTTCGAGGAACACGAGCACGACGACGGGGAGGGCGATGAGGCCGGGCACGAGGATGCCATGGCGGAAGGTGCGGGTGAGACGATGATGGGCGGCGCCGTAGGAAGCCAGGGCCAGGAGCAAGGCGAACTTGGCGAAATCCGACGGCTGGAACTGGAAGCCCGCGAGCCGGAACCATCGGCGCGCGCCATTGATCTTGACCCCGAAGACCAGGACGCAGGCGAGGAGGATGATCGCCAAGGCGAACACGATCCATGTCCAGGACCGGAGTCGCTGATGTCCGATGGCGACGAGGAGCGAGGCTCCGGCGAGTCCCAGTCCGCCGGCGATGACCTGGCGGGAGAGGTAGCGGGAGCTGTCGTCTGGCGGGCTGATGCTGTAGAGCGTGACCATCCCCACGGACATGAGGGCGGCGACGCAGAACAACAGCAGCGTGGTAGCGCGGTTCATGGCCGGAACTCCGGCTCAATAGACGACAGGGCCGGCGGGGGTATTGGCGGGCGGGGGTTGGACATATCCGGCGTCCGCGGGGGTTGCGGGCGTGGTGGTGGGGATTTTCAGTTTCTGGCCGACGCTGATGCGGTCGGTCTTAAGGTTGTTGGCGGCCCGGAGTTCGCGGACGGTGACGTGGTATTGGCGTGCGATGCGGGTGAGGTTATCACCGCTCTTGACCACGTAGACCTGCGATCCGTCAGGCGGGGATCCGGCGCCGGGCGTGGTGGTGGCGGGCACGGGTGCCGGGACCTGGAGTTTCTGGCCGATCTGGAGCCGGCGCGGGTCGATGCCGGGGTTGGCCTGCATGAAGGCATTGAGGGAAACGCCGTGGGCCTTGGCGATTTTGCCGGGGTTATCCCCGGGCTTGACGACGTACTCGGTCGTGGCGGGCGTGATGGGGGTTGTATCCCCTGGCGCGACGAATCCTCCGGCGTAGCCGGCGTTGGTTGGGGTGATGGCGCCGTAGCCAGGCGTGGTGAGGGTCTGGCCGCCGAAGCCGGCGCCATTGGTGTCGACGAGGTAGGGGTTGATGTTGGTGAGGGAGGCGAGATCGTTGGTCTGGCCGAACATCGTGGAGGGCGTCGTGGTGCCGGCGAGGGGCGCTTCTTCCGGCGGCTTGCGACAGCCTTGAAGGAGGAGGCCGCCCAGGAAGACGCCGTGCAGTGCCAGGATGGTGATGACGGCGAGGCGGACGTTGGATTTGCCCTTGGACGCCTGTCCGAGGGGTGAGAGATGGCCGATGGGTGTTGGGTTATTCATGGGTTAAGGGGGGGCGGGACTATGGAATTTGAAGCCAGGACATGTCACAAATCGAAACTCGAGGCGAGACGATCGCCACAACGCCGCGGCGGCGTTCTTTCGCCGCACCAGAGACTTCTTCTAACTAACAACGAAAAAACCAGGGTGCAAGGAGTAAAGCGCCTTGCGGATTCACGCGCCAGCGGGGCGGGGATGATGAGTTGGGCGGGCATCAGCGCACTTTCAGGGTGGCGAGCGCCAGGACGGCGCACAGGACGCAGAGGATGTAGAATCGGGTGACGATCTTGGTCTCCGGCCATCCGAGCTTTTCGAAGTGATGGTGGAGGGGGGTCATGAGGAAGACGCGTTGTTCGACACCGCGGAGACGGCGGCTGAGTTTGAAGCAACCGACCTGGATGATGACGGAGGCGGCTTCGACGACGAAGACGCCGCCGGCGATGAGGAGGACGAAGGGTTGGTGGATCAGCACCGCCATGATGCCGAGGACGCCGCCCAGCGCGAGGGAACCGGTGTCGCCCATGAAGATCTCGGCAGGATGACAGTTGAACCAGAGAAAGCCGAGGCCGGCGCCGAAGAGCGCGCCGCAGATCACGGTCAGTTCGCCGGCACCCGGGACGTAGGGCACCTGGAGGTAGGCGGCCATGCGGGCGTTGCCGGCGATGTAGGTGAGGACGAGGAAGACGGTGGTGACGATGAGGGTGCAGCCGATGGCGAGGCCGTCGAGGCCGTCGGTGAGGTTGACGGCATTCGAGCTGCCGACAATGGTGAAGGTGGCCAGGAGGAGGCCTGTGATCGTGGCGCCGGTCGCGACCGGGTGTTTGTAGAACGGGACGATGATGTCGGTGATCAAGGTGCGGGTGGCGGGGATCGCCCAAAGGTAGAAAGCGATGAAGCCGGCCAGGAGGAATTGCACCCAGAGCTTGGCCCGGGCGTGGACGCCGCGGCCGCTCTGCTGCGCGATTTTGGCCCAGTCGTCGTAGAAGCCGAGTCCCGCGAGACCGAGCAGCGAGACGAGCGTGAGGACGGTGAAGGCATTCCACTGGGCCCAGAGGAGCGCCGTGAGGTCGACGGCCATGACGATCAACAGGCCGCCCATGGTGGGTGTGCCGCGCTTGCCGGCGGGCGATCGGGCGAGGCCGCCGGTGACGGTGGCGACGTCCGGGTACTCCTGGCCGAACTTCAGCCGGCGGAGGCTGGCGATGATCCAGGGGCCGAGCCAGAGGCTGATCAAGAGGGCAGTGACCGCAGCGCCGGCGGTGCGGAAGGTGATGTACCGGAAGAGCCGGAGAAACGACAGGGAATCGACCCAGTCGGGGTCCGACACGCTCAGGAGGTATTGGCTCAGGTAGTAGAGCATGCCGGGGTGGGTGTTGAAGGGGCCGATCGGAGGGCACGAAGGAGCGCCTCGACGACCTGCTCGAGCCGGGCGGATCGGGAAGCCTTGACGAGCACGAGATCGCCGGGGCGCAAGGAAGGGGCCAGGCGGTCGGCTGCGGCGAGCGCGTCGGGGTGGGTCTCGACGTTTCGAAATCCGGCGGCGCGGGCGGCGTCGGCGATGTCGGCGGCGTGCGGACCGACGGTCACGAGTTGGTCGATGCCGATGGCGGCGGCGTGGCGTCCCACTTCGGCGTGGGCGGCCGGGCTGTGCGGGCCGAGTTCGGCCATGGCGCCGAGGACGGCGATGCGGCGGGCGGGGATGGGCAGGGCACGGAGCGTGTCCAGGGCGGCCCGCATCGAGTCGGCATTGGCGTTATAGGTATCATCGAGGATCCGGATGCCGGCGACCTGATGGAGTTGGAGCCGGTGGGTGGCCGGTGAGACAGCGGCGAGACCCTGCCGGAGGGCGGAGGCGTTCAATCCGAGTTCGGCGCCGAGGGCGAGGGCGAGGAGGGCATTGGCGACCTGGTGGCGGCCGAGGTGTTGGAGGGTGTAGGTGCCGCTCAGTTCAGGCGTTGGGGCGCGGACGGTGAAGGAGGTTCCGTGTTCGGTGAGGGTGGCCGAGAGCGCCTGCCAGGAGGCGTCCGGGGACCATCCGGTGCGCACGATGCGGGCCGAGGTGCGGCGGAGGACGGGTTCGACGGCGGGGTCATCGCCATGAACCACGAGTGTGCCGCGGGGGGGGAGTTGTTCGGCGAGCCAGCCTTCCTCGCGGATGACACCCTCGAGGTCGCCGAAGAACTCGAGGTGTTCACGGCCCAGGCAGGTGAGGACGGCGTGGGTGGGGCGGGCGATTTCGAGGAGCCGGAGGAGTTCGCCCGGGTGATTGGTGCCGAGTTCGACGACGCCGGCGTGTTGTTGGGTTTCGAGGCCGAGGAGGGTGAGGGGGACGCCGATGTCGTTGTTGTAGCTGGCGGGGCTGGCCTGGACCGGACCCCGGGTGCGAAGGACGCTGGCGACGAGGTCTTTGGTGGTTGTCTTTCCGTTGGATCCTCCGACGGCGACGACGGGGATGGAGAAGGCGGACCGGTATTCGCGGGCGATAGCGCCGAGGGCGTGGCGGGAGTCGTCGACCAGGATGGCGGGGCAGTTCGCGGGGAGATCGGACACGCGGCGGCGCTCGATGAGGACGGCGGCGGCGCCTGCCTTGCGGGCGGCGCGGAGGAAGTCGTGACCATCGAATCGATCGCCTCGCAAGGCGAGGAAGAGGCGGCCGGCCGCGACGGTGCGGGAGTCGATATCGAGGCCGTGTACGACGAGCCCGGGGGGCGCGTTGCGGATTTCGCCGCCGGCTGCGCGTGCGACGAACTCAAGCGATCGCGGTTCCATAGACGGGCGTCCGGCGGGGCGTCCGTCGGGCGGGCAGGGTGTAGCCGAGGTTCTCGAGGATTTCCGTTGCGATCAGACCGTCATCAAAGGGTGCGATGGTATCGCCCACGCGTTGGAGGGGGCAGCCGCCCTTGCCGGCGAGGAGGACGGCGTCGCCGGGCCGGGCGAGGCGGAGGATCATCTCGATGGCGGCTTGGCGGTCGGTTTGGATGAAGGGGGCATCGAGGCAGAATTGCCGGTAGCCGTGGAGGATTTGCTGGCAGATGCGATCAGGGGATTCGTGGCAAGGGTCGTCGCCGGTGAGCACGGTCAGATCGGCGAGTTGGGCGGCGATCCGGCCCATGGCCTGGCGGTGGGACTGGGAGGTTCCGGCGGGACAACCGAACAGGAGGAGGAGGCGGCCTGGCGCCAGGGGGCGCAGGGTTTCGAGGGCGCGGGCGAGGGAACGGGGCTGGCGGGCATGATCGACCGCCACGAGGCAGGGTTGTCCGGCGCGAACGAGTTCGAGGTGGCCGGGGACAGCGGGAGCGGCGGCGAGGGCGCGCTGGAGGAGGGGGATGGGGAAACCGAGCATCTGGCCCAGGGCCATCGCGGTCAGTCCCTGGCCGATCGCGTCGTGGCCGAGCCAGGCGGTGCGCAGGGGTGCGGAGTTCGCGCCGTATTGGATGACGAGGCGCGTGCCCTGGGCGGTGGTGGCGACCCGGCGGGCCTGGATGGAGGCGACGCTGCAGCCATTGGACTCGAGTGCGATCTGCCAGTGCCACGGGCCGGCGGCTTGGGGCTGGGAGCCGACGTGGGCATGGAAAGCGGTACGGACATGGGCCGAGCCATTTCGCGGCAGCTCGCGGGTCAGGGAGGGATCGACGGGCGTATTGGCGGTCTCCGTGGTGGCGGTCAGAAGGACATCGAAATGGAGGCCGGAAGGCCAGCGGTCGAGCGGAGCGACGAGGCCCAGATCGAGGACACAGGCTCGGCATCCGGCTCGGACCATGAGGTGGAGGAGCTCCTGGAGCTCGACGATATCCAGGGGTGTGCGGCTGGCTGGGAGGATGCGTTCGCCGAGCTGGTGGCCCAGGCGGGAGATGCGCCCGCAAGGGATGCCGGCGCCTTCGAGGAGGCGCTGGACGGCCACGAGGAGGGGGGCGGGCGAATCGCTATTGCCGGCCACGGCGATGATGCGGAGCTTGCGGCTGGGCTGCTCGTAGAAGACGTCGGCGGCTCGGGCCATGGCCTCGGGCAGGCTGGGAACGGTGATCAGCGTGGTCTGGTCGGTGGTGAAGACGTGGTGTTCGCTGACAATCGCGGCGGGGTGGCGGGCGAGGGCGCGATGGACGAGGCCGGCCGGGTTCGATTCGGGGTGAGGGATGGCGAAGAAGACATGGTTGGGCATGACGCGCCAGGCCCGGGTCGAGAGGCCGGCGACAGGGCGCTGGAGGGGGCCGTCGTGTTGGGCGTCCGGGAGATGGGAGAGGAGGTCTTTAAGATTCATGGGATCAACGGCGGGCGGCGGTGGCTCGTGTGCGGACGGCCTGTGGGGAGCGTCCGGCGAGGTTGGGTCCGCTCTTCGGTTTGAGGGTGGGTGTGGTTTCGGGCTCGGGCGCGAGATCGGGGGGGAGGCGCAGGTAGTTGGCGGTTCGCTCCGCGACGGCGGCGAAGACCGGTGCTGCGACGGCGCCTCCCATATGGCCGACGCGGGGATCGGGCTCATCGACGCCGACGATGATGCAGAGCTCGGGGTGATCGGCGGGGAGGAACCCGATAAAGGAGGCGTAGTACTTGCTGGATTTATATGTACCATTAGAGAATTTTTCCGTGGTTCCGGTCTTACCGGCGACACTGTAATAGTCCAGCTGTGCGGTGCGGGCGGTTCCCTCCTCGCTGGCGACGGTTTTGAGGGCTCGGGTCATCTGGGCGCAGGCGGTTTCGGTGGCGACTTGGCGGAGGGCGACATTGGGGAAGACGCGGACGGGGGTGCCGTGTTCATCGACGAGGCGGTCGACGAGTTTGGGCTGCATGAGGGTGCCGCCGGTGGCGATGGCGGCCATGGCCATGACCATCTGGAGTGGGGTGGCGCTGACCTCATGGCCGATGGGGATGCGGGTGACGGAGAGTCGGTTCCAGAGGTTGGTGGGGCGGACGACGCCGGCGGATTCGGCGGGGAGGGGGATGCCGGTGATCCGGCCGAAGCCGAAATTGGTGATGGTTTCGTAGAGGCGGGCGGGTCCGAGGCGGAGGGCGGCTTTGGCGGTGCCGATATTGGAGGACTTGGTGATGACTTTTTCGAAGGAGAGGACGCCGTAGGGGTGGTGATCGTGGAGGTAGCGATTGGCGTAGAGCCAGCGGCCGTTTTCGCAATGGACGGTATCCTCGAGGCGGAGGAGGCGGTCGTTGAGGGCGGTGGTGATGGTGACGATTTTGAAGGTGGATCCGGGCTCGAAGAGGTCGGCGATGGCGTGGTTGCGCTGGCCGTTGGGGCTGGCCCCGGGGCGGTTGGGGTCGAAGCCGGGCAGGTTGGCGAGGGCGAGGATCTCGCCGGTGCGGGGGCGGACGACGATGCAACAGGCGCTGGCGGCGCGGTATTTTTCGAGGGTGCGGGCGAGTTCCTCTTCGACGGCATGCTGGACGCGGGCGTCGAGGGTGAGGACGACGTTGAGTCCGTGTCTGGGGGCGAGTTCGTCGGTGGTGGTTCGCCAGCCATGGACGCCGGAGAGGACGTTATCGAAGGTGAGTTCGATGCCGGTGACGCCATGGTCTTCGAAGACGGAGCCGTTATCGGTTCCGAGTTCGCCGCTGGCGACGAAGCCGAGGACGGAGGCGGCGAGGGAGCGGCTGGGGTATTGGCGGAGGTGATCGTCGACGCTGAAGATGGCCTTGGTACGGAGGGCGTGGATGGCGAGTTTGAGGCTTGAGCGGAGGCGTTTGCCCTGGATGCCGAGGTCGAGGCCGGCCATGGCCTGGGTGATTTGCTGCCAGCGTTCGAGGGGGACCTTATGTTTGAGGACGACGTAGCAATTGGTCAGCCAGAGTCCGCTGGGGCCTTTGCGGAGTCGCGGTTCGAGCTGGCGGAGGACCTGGGATTCCGGGAGGTCGAGGAGTGGGGCGATGGTTCGTGCCACGAGCACCCGCTGGGTGAAGATGAGGGAGGGATCGGCGCAGACCGTCTTGGTGGGGATGCTGGTGGCGAGCACGGTGCCGCGGGAGTCGAGGATGGCGCCTCGGCGGGCGGGGCGGGGCGCTTTGCGTCGCAGGTTGTCGGCGGCGAGTTTGGCGAGGCGTTCGTGCTGGAGGATCTGGATATCAGCGATCCAGAGTCCGAGGCCGACGAACGCGAGGAGCACGGCGAAGCCGAGGCCTCCGAGGGTTCGGTTGGAGGAGGCGTTCAGCATGGCGGGGGTGCTGGGCAGGCGGTGTGGGGCAGGGGGGAGTTCATGGAGTTGTCCGGGCGGCGAAATGGTAATCGTGGAAGGGGCCGGTGACGGCGCCGTTGGGGTGTGGGGGGAGGCGCAGGATGGCCTCGGGTGGGGGCATGACGAGGCCGAGGTTCCATTTGAGCACGCCGGCTTCGAGGGCCCGGGGGGAGCGGAGTTCTTCGAGTTGGCGATCGAGGATTTGGTTGGCGGCCCGGAGTTGGTCGAGTTTGGCGGCGAGCTGGCGGATTTGGCGGGCGAGATCCTCGTTGCGATTGCGGTGCCAGACGAAGCCCATGCCGGAAGCGCAAAGGAAGGCACAGAGCGTCAGGGCGAGCAGGAACGGGCCGCCGCGGGCGGAACCGGACTGGGATGGACGGAAGGCGGGCATCATGGGAGGGGGTTTAGAGAGGAAGCTTCTCCATGACCCGGAGTTTGGCGCTTCGGGCTCTTGGGTTGGCGGTGAGTTCTTCGGTGGTGGGAGTCTGGGGTTTGCGACCGATCCAACGGAGCTGGGGAGGCCGCGGGCGTCGGAAATCGGGGACATCGACTGGGCCATCGAGGTCGTAGTTCCTGGCGAGGCGTTGTCCGAAGTGCTTGACGATGCGGTCTTCTCCCGAGTGGAAGGTGAGGACGACGAGTCGGCCGCCGGGGCGGAGGGTATGCCAGACGGCGGGCAAACCGCGGAGGAGGGAGCCGAGTTCGTCATTGGTGGCCATCCGGAGGGCCTGGAAGCAGCGGGTGGCTGGGTGAATGGCGGAGGACCGGCGGGGGGCCGTTCGGGCGATGAAGTCAGCGAGTTGTCGGGTGCTGGTGAAGGGGTGGTGTTGGCGTTCGCGCTCGATGGCGCGGGCGATTCGGCGGGCATCGGGTTCGTCAGCAAGATCGCGGAAGATGCGGGCGAGCGAATCGGCCGAGGCGAGATTGACCCAGTCGGCGGCGGGTCGGCCGGCTCCGGGGTTGAGGCGCATGTCAAGGGGGCCATCGTCGCGGAAGCTGAAGCCGCGTGCTGGGGTATCGAGCTGAGGGGAGGAGACGCCGAGGTCGAGGAGAGCTGCCTGGCAACTGGCGGGGGGAACCCAGGTCGCAACATCGGCGAAGTCGCCGAGTCGGAGGTCGGTGCGGTCTTTGAATCGCGCGAGGCGTGCGTTGCTTGCGCGGAGGGCATCCGGGTCGCGGTCGCAGCCGAGGAGACGGCCGGCAGGGGCATTCCGTTCGAGGACTGCCTCGGCGTGGGCACCGCCGCCCAAGGTCCCGTCGAGGACCCAGCGTCCGGGCTTGGGATCGAGGGCAGCGAGCACTTCGCGGAGCATGACGGGTTGATGGTTGAATTCGGTCACCGGTTGAAGAGGCCGGTCAGGGCCGGCCGTCGGGGGGTGGACCAGCGTTCGGTCCAGCGGTGCCAGAGGCGGGTCTTGGGCTTGCGGGTGTCGTCAGTGGGGCGGGTTGGCTGGGGGTGGACCTCGATGTCGGCGTCAACGAGGTCGTTGCGTTTGACCTGGACGGTGGCAAGGGAGAGTTCGCCCTGGCGGGGTGTATGCTGCGGTGGCACGGGGGTTGGTTGTTGCGGGAGGCTTGCAGCGAAGAGGGTTCGGACCGATCCGAGCGCGTGGAGCAGCCACGGGGTGGAAGGGGGCATGCGCCTGGCGCCGGGCGGTGGGGATGCGAGAGGCGGTGTGCGGGGGGGGGCGGGGTGGCTGGCGGTCAACCTGGGCTCGGTTCCGACCGGGCGGAAGTCAGGCAAGAAACCCTGTTCGAGCACCTTGAACTTGCGCGGGGCTTTGCGTATACTAAAAAAACTGCGTCCAGTGACCAGCAACTGGCATGACGAGTTCATGGTCAGATCAGTTTGAGGGCCTCGGTCTTCTTGGCTTCGTCGTCCGATTTCACCAGCTGATAGTCCTCGGGGTTCCAGATTTCGAAGCGGTCCCACATACCGACGAGGATGGCTCGTTTGGTGATGCGGACCGCTTCGGCGAGTCGCTGGGGGAGGCAGATGCGTCCTGCGGAGTCCATGCTGACGGTGTCAGCGTCCCTCGTGAGAGTGCGCCGGAGGGTGTCAGCGATGGCGTCGCCGAACCCGAGAGAAGTCACCTTATCGAAGAGTTTTCGGAAGGCATCGGGCGGGAGGGCGAGGAGGCAGGGGGCTTTCTGGCCTGCGGACTGCCATTTAAAGATGATGAACTGGACATCACCATCACCTTCTCTTCTCCATTTCGATGGGATCTGCAATCTCCGCTTATCGTCGATTCCATGTTCGTATTCGAACAAGTAGACGAGCGGCAAGTTGGCGACAGCGACCGACATCGACCCAAGAATCTGCTTAGCTGACCCACTTCAAAACACCACAACCCCACTGCGAGTCCACACTACTACACTCGAAAAGGTGGGGTCAAGGGAATTCTGGGTGATTGTGCGGTCGCTTGGCGAGCTGAGGTTGGAATCAAAAGCGGCTGATCATCAAGGTGATACCTTGAGATCTTCAGATTCCCGGGGCTGCTTTCCTGGAAGGGAGTCTGCCTGAGGCAGGTTCCCCACGGCCGCCACACTGGTCCGGATTGGAGGCTGGCGGTCTGGCGGTCTGTTTGCTGCGGTTGTTATCGATACACCCCGGGCTAAGTGGCCTGATAGGCGAGCCAGAGCGCCTTGAAATAGCGCATCACGCGCAGCGGGTCGGTGCTTTCGCCGATTTCCGCGAGGCAGAAACCGGAGAACCCGATTTGATTGAGTTTCTGGAGGAGGCGTCGCCAGGGATAATCAGCGATGAAGAGGTCGCGCATGTGGACGGCGAAGATCTTCGGTTGGACGAGGTTAAAATTGTGGTCGAAGCCTTGGCCTTCGAGGTCGGTGGCGTTGGAGTTCCAGCAGACGCCGACGTTGGGATGGTTGGCGACATCGATGATGGTGCGGATATGAGGCAGGAGGGAGGTGCCGGCGCCGTGGACTTCGAGTCGGAGTTGCTGTCCGTGATCAGCGGCGAAGGGGCCGAGCTGACGCAGGGCTCGGCCGATCTGTTCGAGGGTTTTCTCGACTGGGACCTCTTTAGGGAGTCCGTTGGGGCGGACCTTGACGCCGGTGGCGCCGACGTCGTGGGCGAGGACGATGTAGGCCCGGGTGGCTTCGATATCGCGGGCGAGCTTGGCGGGGTCAGGGGTATGGTAGTCGAAGGCGCTGCCGAGGCCCATCAACTGCACCGGGGAATCCTGGAAGCGTTTTCTGACATCCGCTCTTTCGGCTGGCGAGAGCGAGACTTCGACGCGATGCGCGTGGGTGGTGCGAAGTTCGACCCCTTGGAAGCCGGTGTCCGAGCAATTCCGGATGATGGTGGGGACATCCCAGTCCTTGGCGAGGTTGTAGGTGACCAAGCCCAGGCGCATACGGGTTTGGGGGGTGGGATTGCCGGGAGAGGCGGGGGCATGATCGGCGCCACGGAGTGTGGGGAGGGCGAGGGCTCCTGTGCCGAGGGAGGCGCATTGGAGGAAGCGGCGGCGGGTGGTGGGAGATGGGGTGTGGTTCATGGCGGCGGGGGTAGCGGCTCGTGAGTTGGACGCGGCGTCGGGCGTCACGGAAGGGTTTCGGCGAGGATGCGGCGGGTCTGTTCCTCGCGGTAAGCGCGCAACTGGAGTCGGAGGGCGGGTCGTTGGATGGCGAGGATGGCGATGGCGAGGAGGGCGGCGTTGACGGCGCCGGGCTTGCCGATGGCGAGGGTTCCGACGGGGATGCCGCCGGGCATTTGGACGGTGGAGAGGAGCGAATCGAGGCCTTTGAGTGCGGGGCTTTCGATGGGTACACCGAGGACGGGGAGGAGGGTGTGGGCGGCGGTGACGCCTGCGAGATGGGCTGCGCCGCCGGCGGCGGCGATGAGGACCTCGAGGCCTCGTCCTTCAGCGGCGGTGACGTAGTCGGCGGTTTCGCGCGGGGTGCGATGGGCGGAGAGCACGCGGCATTCGCTGGGGACGGCGAACTGGCGGAGGGTGACTTGGGCGTGCTGCATGACTTCCCAATCGGACTTGCTGCCCATGAGGATACCGACGAGAGGCGGTTGGGATTCAGTCATGAGGGCATGCTATGAGGCGGAGGTTTTTGACGTGGGGTTCAACTCTCCTCGGGCAGGTCGGGGCGGTCATCCAACCGGGACGCATCCCGATCGAGTCCCGAGAAGAGAAACAAGAAGGTGTAGAAAGCGGCGAGGAGCAGGAGGCAGCAGGCCCAGAACCAGGGTCCATGGTAGTGGCGGTAATGGAGGTAGAGGATTCGCTCGAAGGAGAGGATGGTCATGATGCCGACCATGGTGCCGACGACGCCGCGGGCCCAGCGACGTCCGTGGTAGAGTCCCCAGCCGCCGAGGATGAGGGCGGAGCCGATGACGAGGGGAAAGGCGAAGATCTTCGGCTGCCGGAAGGAAGGCACCAGGAGGATGCAGAGCACGGCGACTCCGAGGCAGGTCCAGAAGGCCCCGAGGATTCGTCGATTCATCAGTCCGAGCCGTGCGCTGGTGTCGCTCATGGTGAGTCGGCGTGGTCGGCGGGTTTCGTGATGGCCATGATGTTGGTCTGCGGTTCCGGAGCCTGGCCGTGTCCGCGAGGGCTCCGGGTGATAGCCTGATGTCGAGGAGCGAATACCACAAAGGACGAGCCGACGGCAACGTCAAACCGCCGATGAACCGCGGGGTTTCTGCGAGCCACCTGAGGGGGGCTGATGGCGATCGGCGGGGGTTTGGGGCGCGGGGCTATCGCGGGGCGACGAGTTGTCGGAAGGCGGGCAGGTCGCGGAGGCTGAGGAAGCGTGGATCGCCGGCGGCGAGGGCGAGGAGGTTGGAAGCTGTCGAGTCGGCGGCGAGCCGTCGGTTACTGAGCTGGAGGGCGGTTTGGAGGGATCGGATGGCCTCGGTGTTTTTTGCTCCGGCGGCTTGGGCGCCTGCGAGGTCGTACCAGATCTCGGGGGAATCGGGCATGAGGGTGACGAGGCGCTGGAGGGCGAGTTCACTGCGGGCGTATTGTCCGATTTGGACCCAGGCTCCGGCGATGGAGAGGAGGGCTGGGACGTCGGCGCCGGTCTGGGTGACGAGCGTGTCGAGGACGCGGAAGGCGTCATTGGAGCGTTGGAGGCCGAGGTAGGCGGCGACGAGGTTGAAAGCGGTCTGGAGGTTGCTGGAGTTGGTGAGGTAAGTGGCCTCGAGGGTGGTGATTTGGCTTTGGGCCTGGGCGAGGGTGGTTGCGCCCTGCTTCATTTGGTGCAACTGGTCGGCGAGGCTTTGGGCGAAGGGGCTTTCCTCGTCGAAGATGCGGCAGGTATCGGCGACGAGGATGGCTTCGTCGATGCGGCCGAGGCCGGCGAGGAGGGTGGCGTAGCGGGTGACGGTTTCGGGGCTATAGGGGCAGAGGGCGAAGGCCTGTTTGAAGGCGAAGTCCGCTTCGCGGGCGAGGCGGTCTCGATCCGCCTGGGTTTGGGGTCTCAGGGCTGGGGGGCACTCGGGGCCGAGCCGCCAGGCGTAGACGCCGGCGATCGAGTTACGGAGCTTCGAGAAGGCTTTCTGGGCGTCGTTGTCGCGGACGAATTTGGGATCCCCGGTGTAGCCTTCGAGGTTGCCTCTGAGGTAGACGCGTTCGGCGAAGCGGCAGACCTCGGCGATGGGCGTGTCATCGGTGATCCAATTGCCGCAGAGCCGGTCCATGTAGCGGCTCCAGAACTCGTGATCCTGCCGCAGCATCTCCTCGGTGAGCTGGGCGACGGGCTCCCGGTTGATTTTCATGATGATGCCGGAGGGGGTCAAGTGGGGGTACATCCATTCGAGGGGGAAGCTTTCCTCGACGAAGAACTCGTTGGTGGGGTTTTCGTCGAAGATGACCTTGGTCAGGAGGCCGTTGATGGCCATGACGGCGACTTGTCCGGCGACCTGGACGCGGCCGTCGGGGGTGAAGTTGACGATTTCGCCGGGGCGGATCTGTTTGGGTTCATTGGGGGATTGGGAGTCGTGGATGAGTCGGCGTTGGGCATCCACGATGTAGTCCTGGAAGGCCTTTTGGGAGTCGTCGAAGCCTGGGGTTTGGATTTCGACGGGCGGGTAGACGCCCTCCCGGCGGCGTCGGTCTTCGACGGCGCGGCCCACGCGGGTGACGGCGCGGTCGAATGGGGCGACGAGGTTGGTGAGGCTGCCGATGAATTTGGCGACGGCGTTGAGGCGGTAGGGTTGGCCGGCGAGGCGCTTCTCGGCCTCGGCCTTGCCCATGGCGGCATTTCGCGCGTAGAGCACCATATCATGGAGGAACGGAGGGTCGACTTGGGTGCTGCGATTGTAATGGGCGCGGATGTAATTGAGGTAGGTGCCGTCGGCGAGGGCGTTTTGGGTGATGATGTAGACATCCCGGCGATCGAACTTCGGGTTATGGCGCTGGCGCGGTTTGATGAAGCTCTCGCAGAAGATCATGTAGGTGGGGCAGAACCTGCCGGGGTCCGTGCCGCCGAAGAGGATGGCGTTGCGCGTCATGGACGGGTAGATCCCGAACGGGGGCTCGAACATGTCGTGGCCGAAGTAAAAGCCGAAGCGATGACCCCGCTGTTCGTTCTCGGGCCAGTGGGAGATGATGGAATAGGCGGGGATGAGGGCGAAGGTGGCGATGACGAGGGCGGGGGGGATTTGGCGTCGGTGGAGGAGCACCGCGAGGAGGAACGCGATGACCAGGAGGAGGACGAGGAGGGCGGCGTAGATCGAGTAGACGGGTGCGGTGAAGGAGTAATCGCGGAACACCTCGGCGAGGCCGTGGACGAAGGCGCCGAGGCCTCCGGGGCTGTCGGTGCCGGTGCCGAACACGGTTTGGATGCGGCTGGCGAGGCTGTAGAGGGCGATGGCGGCGGCGGCGGCGGCGCCATAGAGCACGGGTTCGCGGTACCGGGGGTAATGGCGGACGAGGATGGCGCCGAGGAGGGTGAGGCCGTAGCCGAGGAACATGGCGAGAGTCACGTGGGACGCGGTGAAGAAGACCTTGGTCAGGTCGCGGCTTTGGCGGTCGACGCTGGGGTTGAGGAGGATGAGGAGGAGGAACGCGAGGCAGCAGTAGATGGCGGAATTGCCGATGAGCCAGGCCCGTTCGCGCTGTTGCATCCGGCGGAAGAAGAGGAAGGGGACGACGGCGAGGAGGAGGGTGACCAGGTGGAACTCGTCGATGGCTCCTTCGAAGTACATTTTGAGTTGGAGCACGAAGCGGAGGGGGTCGGCGAAGATATTGGTGGGGTTGGTGCGTTCGTACTGGCCGCGGGTGAAGGCGTGGATGAAGCCGTCGAAGGTTCGCGGGTAGCCCCAGTTCATGGGCGGGTTGGTGGCGGAGGCGAGCGGCATGTAGAAGTAGAAGGCGGCCCCGGCGATCCAGGCGAGCATGGTCCAGACGACGGGCCGCCATTCACTGAGCAGGCCGCCGGTCCGGACGGTGAGCCAGATACAGCCGGCGAGGGAACCGAGGCCGACGCCGTTGTAGAGGACGTAGAGGGGGACGTTCTGGTCGAAGGTGGTGAGCAGGCCCGCGCTTTTAAGGACGAGGCCGGCGAAGTAGAACAGGACGTTGACCAGGAGGGCATCGCGTCCGAGCTTCGGGTTGATGGCAGCGATGGCGACCTCGAAGCCCATGGCGGCGACGATGAGGGTCTGATGGTTGTTGAAGCAGATGCCGAAGAGGAAGGCGGCGATGTAGAGGTAGCGGAGCTGGCCCGGGGCGAAGGTCCAGTGGAGGAGGCAGACGAGAACGCCCATGAGGGAGAGGACGCTCAAGGTGTAGACCTCGACGATGACGGCCTGGCTCCACATGAACCCGTTGAAGCCGATGACGAGGGCGGCGACGAAGCCGGAGACCATGCAGAGGAGGTTCTCCCAGCGGCGTTCGATGGACTTGAGGTCGTCGATCCCTTCGAGGATCATGCTACTGCCGCGGGAGACGATGAGGCCGAGCAAGCCGTTGGCGAAGGCGGCTGCGACGGCGGAGGAGACAGCGACGCGCCAGGCGATATTCGAGAAGGGGAGGAGGACGGTGAACAGCCAGGAGTAGAGGGTCCAGATCGGGTAGCCGGGAGCGTGCGGGACGCCGGCGTAGAAGGAGCCCACGGCCAGTTCGCCGCAGTCCTCGAGGGTGAGATCCGGGGCGAGGGTGTAGAGGTAGCCGAGGAGCGTGATGAGGGTGGTGACGCCGAAGGTGATCCAATCGATCCGGCGGAAGAGAATGGTGCGCGTGCCTTTAGCGGCGGGGCTGGCTGGGCTGGGCCGGGTTGGTGGCGGGGTGGGACCGCGAGGGTCTTTCTCCGGTTTGCTCTTGCCGTTGCTCATGCGTCGGTACCCGGTGGGTTGTGTGGCCGCTGGAAGCGCCGAGGCCTCAGAGAACAGCGAAGGGCGGGTGTTTGTCCACTCCATTCTGGCGCCCGGGGACTGATTCTGCCGGGCATCGAGTTTGCGGGGGATCCGGCGCCGCGGGGTGCGCGGGTGTTCCGGGGGAAGGGATCGGACCGATCGGGGCGATGGGACCGATCGGTCCACGTTGCCCTGCGGTTGACGCAGGGGCGGGGTGGTGGAGCGTGGCCCCGTGGCGCCGAGCGCCGGGGGCTACTTCATGAGCAACATTTGGCGCGCCCGGCGGATGGAGCGGGTCAGTTGCCGCTGGTAATGAGCCGGGAGCCCGGTATAGCGCCGGGGCAGGATGCGTCCGGCGTCGGTGACGAACTGCCGGAGGAGGTTGACATTGCGGTAATCGAGGACGTCGACGGTGAAGTCGATCTTGGGTTTGGGGCGCGGCGTGCGGCGCTCTGAACTTCCGGTGCGGGAGCGTCGGCGCCCGTTGCTGGGGCGTTCGAGGTTCGTCTTGCGTGGCATAAGCCGGCTACTTGATTTCGCGGTGGAGCGTGTGGCGTCGAAGGAAGCGGTTATACTTTTTCAACTCGACCTTTTCGGTCTGGGTTTTCTTGTTGCGGGTGGTGGTATAGCGGGAGGGGGGTTGTCCGGCTTTCCGGGCCTCCGTACACTCCAGCGTCACGAGTTCGCGGGGCATAAAGGGCTATTCCTTTTCCTTGTCTTTGGCGGGTTTTTCTTCCTCTTCGATCTCCTCATCGACCTCGGTGGGGCTGAGGGTGTCGATGGAGCCGAGGGCGCCGAGCCGGCGTTGGCGGAGGGCGCCTTCGCGTTCGAGCTGGGCCTGGGCCTCGACGGTGAAGCGGGTCCAGGGGATGGCATCGAGGCGGGCCTTGGGGATGGGTTTACCGGTGAGCTCGCAGATTCCGTAGGTGCCTTTGAGGATGCGTTTCAGGGCTTCATCGATCTCGTAGATGGCGTCCTGATCGCTCGAGAGGAGGCTGAGGGCGAAGTCGCGGTCGAAGTTGTCCGTACCGGAATCGGCCATATGCAGGCTGTAGCTGTCCATTTCCTCAGCGGAGTCTTTGGCGAGGCCGTTCATTTGGCTGAGGAGACGTTCGCGCAGGTCGATGAGGTGGCGGTAATAGGAGAGCCATTCCCGGCGGATATTAGGTTCGCCGTTGGGCGATCGGGCGGCGGGCGTGGTGCCCAGGATGCTCGCTGCCGTTGCAGCGCCCACGGCTTTGCTCCGGCCCGTCGGACGGACGGGTGCCTTCTTTGCAGGCTGCTTTTTCGCTGTCACGCCAAGCTACAGTTATTGGTTTCCTCGTTCCCCATCCGGGGCGCCGTCCCCGGCGGCCCGTCTGAAAGGGGGGTGAATGTATCAGGAGATCGGAAAAGCGCCAGAGAAATCTGCACTAGAGTCCTCGAATTGTGGAATGTGTGGTCAACAGGTCAAGTTTGGCCCCTGCCGTTCCAGGCCGCCCCACCTTCCGTCGAGGACTCTACATTAGCGAGGCGCGGAGGGAGGGGTGGGGCGGGACAATGGGGTCTTCATGACTCTGAGGACTCGACTGGGTCTGAGGTGCGCCTCGCTAGAACTCGAATTCGACCCTGGCGAGGCGGGAGTCGAGGTCAGCGAGGACGCGGCATTCGGCGGCGGGATCGGGGGCGGCGAAGGTGACACTGAACCGGAGGCAGGCTCCGGCGTCGTCCCAGGGCACGGTCGAGATGAGAAGCTCGCGGATGAGCCAGTCGGCGGCGGCCTCGGCGTTGGGGAAGTCGATGCGGGAGCCGTCGGGTTGACGGGCTGCGCGCGGGGCGGGGACGTAGAGGAAGAAGGAGCCTTGGGGTTTGCGGGCTTGGAATCCGGCCTGCTGGAGAGTGGCGACGAGGGCGGACATGCGCCGGGAGTATTTGGCGGCGATGGCGGCGGTGATTTCGGGATGATCGAGGCCATAGGCTGCGGCGTGCTGGATCGCGAGGAACTGGCCGGAATCGGTGTTATCTTTGACGTCGGCGTAGGCCTGGACCAGGAGGCGATTCCCGGCCACGAATCCGCATCTCCAGCCGGTCATATTGAAGCTCTTGCTGCAGGAGTGCAGCTCGATCCCGACGTCTTTGGCGCCGGGTGTGGCGAGGAAGCTGAGGGGGCGGCCATCGAAGACGAGGGCGGCGTAAGCGGCGTCGTGGATGACCACCCAGCGACGGCGTTGGGCGGTGTCGACGACGCGGGCGAAGAACTCGGGGGTGGCGCTGGCGCCGGTGGGGTTATTGGGGTAGTTCAGGACGAGCACCTTGGCCCGGGCGAGGACGTCTGCGGGGAGGGACTCGAGATCGGGGAGGAAATGGCGTTCGGGGAGGAGGGGCAGGGGGTGGACCTGGCCGCCGTAGTAGCGGGCGTGGGTGCCGAAGATGGGGTAGCCTGGGGTGGTCATGAGGACGACGTCGCCGGGGTTGACGAGGGCGGCGGGGAGGATGGAGAGGGCGGCCTTACTGCCGATCGAGTGGACGATCTCGGCATCGGGGTCGATACCGGGGACGCCGCACACGCGATCGAGGTATCGGGCGGCTGCGGCCTTGAGGAGACCGTCTCCGTTGTCGGCGTATCCGCGGTTCTCGGGGCGGCGCGCTTCGCGGCAGAGCTCCTCGACGATCTCGGGGAAGGCCATGTCATCGGGTTCGCCGACACCCAGGTCGATGAGGGAGGCGCCGGGGTTGGCGGCGAGGGCGGCGCGTTTGGCGCGTTTGATTCTCTCGAATTTATAGATGGCGGTGGAGCGGCCGTAGTGGCGGCCGCCGATTCGCTCGGCGAAGAGTTCCTGGATGTAGGATTCGGGCATCATAGGGGCTTGGGCCCGGGCGGGGCCGTCCGGGTTGGCCGGGGGGGGACGGTATCGGACCCTGTCGCGGGTGGCAAGCCCGGGCGCGGGCTTTTCGCTTTCAAACGAGCTGGAGGGCGGTCTAGAGTGGGTGGAGCAAACACACCGCGCGTATGAGGACATTGACCACCTGGGCAGGCGCATGGCTCGCCTGCAGTGTCGGAGTCTGGCTGACGGGGCAGGCTGGGGAGGCGCCGTTCAACGGGCTGGAGGTTCATCTGGGGAATCTGTTCCGGCTATCGCCGGCGAAGACGCGGTCGATTTCGCCCGAGAACTTCACGGGCGAGCAGGGCAAGGGGGGGATGTCGAAGGACGGGCCGGCGCTGCACGCGGCCCGGGACTTGGGTCAGGGCTGGAAGGTGTCGCCGTACGTCAAGATCAAGGCGCAGTCGACCTTTACGATGGCGGAGATCGAGGGGCCGGGGGCGATTCAGCACATCTGGCTGACTCCGGCGCCGCTGGATCGGACCCGTTGGTTCATCCTGCGGTTTTACTGGGACGGGGAGGAGCAGCCGTCGATCGAGGTGCCGATGGGGGATTTTTTCGCGTGCGGCTGGGCGCGGTATTGTCAGATCAACTCGCTGGCGGTGTGTGTGAATCCGGGGAGCGCGTTCAACTGTTATTGGCCGATGCCATTCCGCAAGAAGGCGCGGGTGACCTTGGAGAATCTGGACAGCAGCGAGATGACGCTCTACTACCAGATCGACTATGCGTTGGGGGAGGTGCCGGCGGATGCGGCCTATTTGCACGCCCAGTTCCGGCGGGTTGATCCGGTGCCGTACAAGCAGGTCTGCACGATCCTGGACGGTGTTCAGGGGCGTGGCCATTACGTGGGGACCTACCTCGCGTGGGAGGTGCACAGCACCGGTTGGTGGGGGGAGGGGGAGATCAAGTTTTTCATCGACGGCGACCGCGAGTTTCCGACGATTTGCGGGACGGGGACGGAGGATTATTTCTGCGGCTCGTACAACTTCGACACGAAGGGTCCGGACGGGAAGAGCCGGTACACGGAGTTTTCGACGCCGTACACGGGGATGCCGCAGGTGATCCGTCCGGACGGCGTCTATGATGCGCAGCAGCGGTTTGGGCTTTACCGGTGGCATTTGGCCGATCCGATCCGCTTCGAGACGGATCTCAAGGTGACGATTCAGGCTCTGGGCTGGATGTCTGGCGGTCGCTATCAGCCGCTGAAGGACGACATTGCCTCGGTGGCGTTTTGGTATCAGACCGAGCCGCATCGGCCGTTTCCCCCGCTGCCGAGCAAGGACGAGCTTGAGCTGAAGTGAGCGGGGTTGAGCGATGGCCGGGCCGGATCGGGAGTGCCGAGCGTGGGAGCCATGACCGTGGGATTCAAACCGGAGCCGTGCAGGCGTGGAGCCCGTCGCGGTCGCGCGGCGGGCAGCGTTGCCGCGGCCGGGCCGGGCGCGGCAGCGTCGTCGGCGAAATCGCCGACGGGGGATGCGGGATCGGAGGCGCAGCCGATGGTGGTCCCGCGCGACCTGTCGGAGGAGCGACCTGAGCGGGGCAGCTACGACGGGGACACGGCGATCAAGCTGTATCTTCGGGAGATTGGTCAGGTGAAGCTGCTGACGCCGGCGGAGGAGGTCGAGTTGGCGGCGCGGATCAAGGCGGGGGATCGCCGGGCGCGGGAGCACATGATCAAGGCGAACCTGCGGCTGGTGGTGAAGATTGCACACGACTACGACGGTTTGGGGCTTCCGTTGCTGGACCTGATCAACGAGGGGAACATTGGCCTGATGAAGGCGGTCGAGCGGTTTGATCCCAGCAAAGGGGGGAAGCTCTCGACGTACGCCGCGTGGTGGATCAAGCAGGCCATCAAGCGGGCTCTGGCGAACCAGACGAAGACGATCCGGCTGCCGATCCATCTGGTGGACAAGATCTCGCGGATGCGGCGGATTGCGATGCAGCTCCAGGAGGTTTTTGGCCGCGAGGCGACGGACGAGGAGCTGGGGGAGGAGCTGGGGATGCCGGCGTCGCGGGTGGCGCAGTTGCGCAATGCGTCGATCCGGCCGGCGTCGCTGGATGCGCCGCTGGGGGACGAGGACTCGAACACGTTTGCGGAGGTGGTCGAGGACGAGCGGGCGGACGATCCGTACGAGCATCTCGAGGAGAAGACGGTGGCGGTGATGCTGGATCAGATGGTCGAGCGGCTGGATCCGCGCGAGCGGACCATACTCCGGTATCGGTTTGGCCTGGACGGCGGCACGGAGCGGACGCTCGAGGAGGTGGGCGAACACTTTGGGGTCACCCGCGAGCGGATCCGCCAGATCCAGAACCAGGCGCTGGCGAAGCTCCGCCTGATGATTCAGAAACTGGAAGGCAAGAAGCGTTGAGCCGGCGTGCGCCCGACATCCCATGACCTCGACCCCCACCCTGACTGAGATCCGACAGGCCATCCGCAACGTGCCGGATTTTCCGAAGCCGGGCATTCAATTCAAGGACATCACGCCGGTGCTGGCGGACTTCCGGTTATTCGGGGCCTGCGTGGACTTCCTGACATCGGGGCACGCACCGGGGTCGATCGACGCGGTGGCGGGGATTGACGCCCGCGGCTTCATCTTCGCCGCGGCCGCGGCGGTCCGGCTGGGGACAGGTTTCATTCCCATCCGGAAGCAGGGGAAGCTGCCGTACCGGACGATCGAGGAGAGCTACGAGCTCGAGTACGGATCGGCGACGATTGCGGTGCACGCGGACGCGGCGCGGCCGGGGAGCCGGGTGTTGTTGTTGGACGATCTGCTGGCGACGGGGGGGACGGCGGGGGCGGCGGTGGCGTTGCTTCGGCGTCTGGGAGCGGAGGTGGTCGAGGCGGGGTTCCTGATCGAGCTGTCGTTTCTCGGGGGGCGCCGGCGCCTGGGGGGGTGTCCGGTGCGGACGCAGATTGTCTACTAGAGTCCTCGACTTGTGGAATATGGGGTCAACAGGTCAAGTTTGGCCCCTGCGGCTCCCAACCCACCCTCCCGCCTTCGAGCACTCTACATTAGCGAGGCGCGGAAGAGAGGGTGGGCAAGCACAGCAGGGTCTTTATGAGCCTGAGGGCTCGACTGGGTCTGAGGCGGCGCCTCGCTAGTCCTGGTTATCCGCCCGGACGGCATCGCGCAATTCGTCGAGGAACATTGGGAGGGCGGACTCGACGCGGTTCCAGTTGGGGATGAGCGTGGAGGAGAGCGGGTCGCGGAGGTAGGCTTCGGTGGCGTTGCGGATGCTGCGGACGAAGGTGGCGACGGCGTTTTCCTCTTCGTGCCGCGGGTAGGTGAGGCCGTTGATGGTGGCATCGCCGGCGTAGAACCGGAGGGTATCCTCCGCCTGTCGTGCGTAGGCGCTGAGGAGGGTGTCGAAGACGCCGGTATCGAGTTTGATGCCTTCGGCGGCCATGCGGCGGAAGAAGGACTTGACGATATCGCAGGCCATTTTGTTGAGGCCTCGCTCACTGTCGCGAGGGGAGAGCTCCTGGTGTTTGTGCTCGTAGTTACCGCAGAGCTCGGACTGGCAGATGGCGCGGGGCGAGCTATTGCGGAAGACCTCGCCGAGCATGCCGACTTCGAGCGCCCAGTCGTGCGGGATCCGGACCCTTCGCACGAGATCGGTATCCAGCGCCATCTCGCCGGCGAGGGGGTATCGGAAGGTATCCATGTAGACGAGGTAGGGGTGCTGACCGACGATGCTCTTGAGGGCGCGGATGAGCGGGGTTACGAGGAGTCGCATGACCCGGCCGTTCAAGTGATCGGTGACGCGGGCGTAATAGCCTTTGCAGAAATCGAAGCCCAGGGCGGGGTGGGCAACGGGGTAGCAGAGCCGGGCCAGCAATTCGCGGCTGTACGTGACGATGTCGCAGTCATGCACCGCCACCATGCGGGCCTGTTCGCTGGCGAGGACATAGCCGAAGCAGATCCACACATTGCGGCCCTTGCCGCCGGCTCCGGGATCGAGGCCCGCCTGTTCGAGCTTGCGGAACGCGGCCTGCATTCTTGGGCCATCGTTCCAGAGGAGGATGGGTTTGCGGGGCATGCTCGAGAAGCAATGCCGCGCCTTGTGCCAGGGTCGCACACTCCGCGCGCCGTCGATGCCGACGATGATCTGGTTGAGGTACCGGACGCGGGCGAGTTCGCGGAGGATGCCCTTGAGGGCCCGGGATCCGACCTCATTGACGTGGCAGGGCAGGACGAGGGCGATGGGTGTTTCCTGGGCGTAGCGCTCGAGCTCGAGCTCGAGCTGGGACAGATTGGCGGTCGCGAGCCGGTGGAGGGTTGCGATGGCTCCCGTCTGGAAGAAGTCAGACATGCTTATGCAATCTCCGGAGAATCATCGTGCCATGGCGACTTGGCTTTCGGATGGCGGCCCGACCACCCGGTTGACCTCCGGCGACACGCATCACCGGACCCACGGCTTGAGAGCGACCGTCGTCTCGAGAGGGTCCGATCATCCCTCCGGGGGGCCGGGGGCGTCAAGGCGGGATTGGGAGATTCGGGATTTAAAGCCGACGAAATGCTTCGATCCGCGGAGGGTTGGATGGTAATCTTCGAATGCGCATGGTTTTGCTCATCGTGCATCATCATTTTCGACCGGGGGGCGTGCGTCGCGTGATTGAAGTGGCGACGCCGGCGCTGGTCGAGCACTGGCCGGAACCGGTCCGGCTGGTGCGGTTGGTTTCGGGCGAGGCGCCGGAGGCTGGCTGGCTTCGGCATTTCAGGCGGGAGCTGCGGGGGACGCGGGTCGACGTGGTGATCGAGCCGGCGTTGGGCTATCTCGCGGACCAACGGTTGACGGGCGAGCGTTTGCAGCAGCGGCTGTCGGCGGCGGTGCGTGGGCTTCTGGATGGCGGGTGGGGCGAGCCGGTGCTGGTGTGGGCCCACAACCTGGGTTTGGGGCGGAACCCGTACCTGTCGCGGGAGCTGACGCTCGAGTGTGACCGGAGGTCGACTCTGCTGGTGGCGCATCATCACGATTGGTGGTTTGAGAATCGGTGGCAGCATTATGCGGCGCTGCGCGAGCCCGGGTTTCGGAGGCTGGACGCGATGGCGGACGCGGTCTTGGGGAATTCCGGGTGGATCATCCAGGTGGCGATCAACCGGGCGGATGCGGCGGTGTTGGGGAGGCACTATCCGGGATTGTCGGGGTGGCTGCCGAATCCGGTGGACCCTGGGAATCCGCCCGCGCGGGAGCGGGTGGATCGGGCGCGACGGTGGTTTGGGGATCGGCTGGGCGAGGAGGCGCCGGTGTGGCTGGTGCCGGCGCGGCTGTTGCGGCGCAAGAATCTGGCGGAGGCGTTATTGTTGACGCGCTGGCTGCGGCCGGAGGCGTGGCTCGTGACGACGGGGGGTGCGAGCTCGGCCGAGGAGCGTGCGTATGCGGACGCTTTGGCCGAGGCCGCCCGGGCGCACGGGTGGCGTTTGCGCCTTGGGATACTGGCGGCGGGAGAATCGACGGCGCCCCAGGTATCGGAGCTGATGGGGGCGAGTGAGGCGGTGCTGTTGACTTCGCTGCAGGAGGGGTTTGGGTTGCCGTATCTCGAGGCGGTGGCGGTGCGGCGGCCGCTGATTGCACGTCGGGTGCCGCTGGTGGCGCCGGATCTGGCGCAGTTCGGGTTTCGTTTTCCGCAGATGTACCGGGAGATTGGGATCGATCCGTCGCTTTTTGACTGGGCGGGGGAGAGGGATCGGCAGGCGAAGGCGTTTCGGGAGTGGAGGCGTCAGATGCCGAGAGCGGTGCGGCGGCATGTTGGGGAGCCGGCGGTGCTGGCGGCGGGGAGGAATCCGTGTCGGGTTCCGTTCAGCCGGCTTTCGCTGACGGCCCAGCTCGAGGTGCTGGCGCAGCCGGTCGAGGTTTCGTGGAGGCGCTGTGCGGCGGCCAATCGTTTTCTGGTGCGGTGGCGGGAGCGGGCCCGTGCGGGGCGTCTCGAGGTGAGTTCCTGGCCGCGGTCGGCGAGTCGCTGGCTTGGGGGTGCGGCGTATGCCCGGCGGTTTCTCGAGTTGGCTGGGCTGGGGGCTGGCCGGCGGCCCGTTCGGGATGCCGGGCGAAGGGCCCAGCAGGCGCTTTTGGACCGGAAGCTTCGCGCCGAGAATATTTATCCGCTATTATGGAGAGCCCGCCTGTGAAGCCGCGTGTGGTGTTATTTGACGTGTACGGGACGCTGCTTGAGGTGGGGCCGCCGCCGCCGGACGCGGAGTTGCGGTGGCGAGGGTGTTATCGCGATCGGTTTGGGCGGGAGCCGCGGCTGAACCGGCTTGAGTTCACGATCGCATGCCAGCGGGCGATCGTGCGGGATCACGAGGCGGCTCAAGCCCTTGGGATTCGCTGGCCGGAGGTGCAATGGCCGGCGATTGTGGCCGAAGTGATTCCGGAGCTGACGCGGCTCAGCCGGGAGGAGCGGGACGAGTTCCTGTATGAGCAGATCCAGACTGGGCGGACGGTCCGGCTGGCTCCCGGGGCGGCGGAGATTCTGCGTTGGCTTCGGGAGCAGGGTCTGTTGCTGGGGGTGATCTCGAATGCGCAGGCCTACACGGTGCGGGAGCTGCGGGAGGCTCTTGACGCCGAAGGTCTGGCGATGTCGTTGTTCGAGAGCGGCCTTTGTTTCTGGTCTTTCGAGCACGGTTTCAGCAAGCCGGATCCGCACGTGTTCCGGGTGCTGGCAGCCCGGCTGCAGTCGGCGGGGGTTTGTCCGTCGGGTGTGGTGATGGTTGGGGACCGTCGGGACAACGACACGGGTCCGGCGGAGAGGTTTGGGTGGCGGACGTGGCTGATGGGGCCTCCGGCGGGGGGGGATTGGCTGGGGTTCCGCGTTTGGCTGTCGAGCGGGTTATCGGTCTGCGGGGTATGAGCACCTGTTTACTGACGACGGGGGCGCCGCGGCGGATCGGGTTCATCTCGACGCGGTTGCAGGGGACGGACGGGGTGACGCTCGAGGCGCGCAAGTGGGCGCGCGTCCTCGAGGGGATGGGGCACACCTGCTATTGGATGGCGGGTCTGTTGGATGCTCCGGTTGAGAGGAGCCATTTGGCGCCGTTGGCGCACTTCAATCATCCCGAAGTATCAGGGTTGCAGGAGCGACTGTTTTCGGTGACGTCGCGGAGCCGGGCGGTGACGCAGCAGATCCAATCGATCAAGGAGCGGCTGAAGGATGAGATTTACCAGTTCCTGGATCGGTTTGGGATCGAGGTGGTGGTGCCGGAGAACATCCTGGCGATTCCGATGCACGTGCCGCTGGGGCTGGCGATGACGGAAGTGATCGCGGAGCTGGCGTTGCCGGTGATTGCGCACCATCATGATTTCGCCTGGGAGCGGGAGCGGTTTGCGCTGAGCGGGGTGAACGACTATCTCCAGGCGGCCTTTCCTCCCCTGCTGCACGGGATCGAGCACGTGGTGATCAACTCGCTGCAGCAGAAGGAGCTGGCGCGCCGGCTGGGCATTCCCTCCCAGGTGATTCCCAACGTCCTGGACTTTGGAACGCCCCCTCCCGGACTGGACGACTACAACCGGGATTTGCGCCGGGAGATCGGGTTGCGGGACGACGACTGGCTGATCCTGCAGCCGACGCGGGTGGTTCAGCGCAAGGGAATCGAGCATGCCGTGGAGCTGGTGCGGCGTCTGGACGATCCCCGGGCGGTGCTGGTGATTTCGCATCCGGCGGGGGACGAAGGGAACGCCTACATGGCGATGCTGCACGACCGGATTACGGATGCGGGGATTGATGTGCGGTTCATTGCCGACCGTGTGGGGGAGGTGCGGGGCATGACGGCCGAGGGGCAGAAGGTGTACACGCTCTTCGACGTGTATCCGCATGCGGATCTGGTGACGTATCCGAGCCACTACGAAGGTTTTGGGAATGCGTTTCTCGAGGCGGTGTATTTTGGCAAGCCGGTGGTGGTCAACACGTATGCTGTCTACGCACGGGACCTGGATCCCTTGGGGTTCAAGACCATCAAGCTGCCGCAACTGGTGACCCGGGAGGTGGTCGAGCAGGTGCGGGTGGTGCTGGGGAATGAAGGGTTGCGACGCGACTGGGCGACGTCGAACTACGCGGTGGCGTTGAAGTACTTCTCCTATGCGGTGGCCCGCCGCAAGCTGGCGGCGCGACTGGCGAATCTCTTTGGCGAGGGCGTGTGACGCGAGCAAGGCTCAGGGGTCCGGAATAACCGTTGCGCGGTGGGGGCGGAGGCCGCAGAATTCCCGGCTTTGCGGATTTGAGGGACGACGATGCAGACACTGATTGCGAAAGCGGAAACCCTGCTCGAGGCGCTGCCGTACATTCAGAAGTACAGCGGCGCCACCTTCGTGATCAAGTATGGGGGGAGCTTCATGGACTCGCCGGATCCTGCGGTGCGGCAGGGGGTGGCGCGGGACCTGGTGTTCTTGGAGGCTGTCGAGATCAACCCGGTGGTGGTCCATGGGGGCGGGAAGGCGATCACTCGCGCGATGGAGGCGGCGGGGCTCGAGTCCCGGTTTATCCAGGGCCAGCGGGTGACGGATGCGGCGACGGTGCGGGTGGTCGACGAGGTCTTGTCGCGGCAGATCAACCCGGAGGTGGTGACGGCGATCAACTCGCTGGGGGGGGTGGCGCGGGGGTTTGCGGGCACGGAGATTTTCACTTGTCAGAAGCTGGTGATGAGCGACGAATTGGGGGCGGAGGTGGATTTGGGCCATGTGGGCGAGGTGACGGGGGTGAACACGGCGCCGCTGCTCGAGTGCATCGGGAAGGGGATCACGCCCGTGATCAGCCCGACGGCGCGGGGTGCTGACGGCCAGGTCTACAACTGCAACGCGGACGTGGCGGCGGCGCGGGTGGCGATCGCGCTTCGGGCGCGGCGATTGGTGTTCATGAGCGATGTGCCGGGGCTATTGAAGGACCCGCGGGACCCGGGGTCGGTGCTGCCGCACCTTCGCGTGGCGGAGGTGAGCGATCTCCAGCGGGGGGGCGTGATCGACCGGGGCATGATCCCGAAGACCGACAGTGCGGCGGCGGCGATCCGGGCCGGCGTGGACAAGGTCTCGTTCGTGGACGGGCGGCTTCCGCACGCGGTGCTCCTCGAGATTTTCACCGACGAAGGCGTTGGCACGGAGGTCGTGCTTTGAGTCGTCGGGTGCTTTAATGCCGCGGCCCGCTCGGGTGCGGTGAGTTTGACCCATGAAAGACGTTGTTCCTCCGCCTCCGCCCATCGTTCACAACCCGCTCGAGACGGTGCTTGAGCTGTTTCGGCAGTACGTGGTTCCGAGCTACGGCCGTTTTGATCTCGCGTTTGTGCGGGGGGCAGGCCGTCACCTATGGGATGTAGCGGGCCGGCGTTATCTGGATCTGGGGAGCGGGATTGCGGTTTGTTCGCTGGGCCATGCGCATCCCGAGATCACGCAGGCGCTCGTCGAGCAATCCCAGCGCCTGGTGCACATTTCGAACCTGTACTATCACGAGCCGCAGGGGCGGTTAGCGGCGGGCCTGGTGCGGCATTTGGCTGCCGGCAAGGTGTTCTTCTCGAACTCGGGCGGCGAGGCCAACGAGGGTCTGTTCAAGCTGGCGCGCCGATTCGGTCACGAGGAGGGCCGGTATGAGATCCTGACGGCGAAGCACTCGTTTCACGGCCGCACGCTGGCGGGCATTTCGGCCACGGGCCAGGAGAAGGTGAAGCGGGGTTTCGAGCCGATGGTGGCCGGGTTCCGGCACGTGGCGTTCAACGATCTCGAGGCCATGCGCGAGGCGCTGTCGCCGGCCACCGCGGCGATTCTGATCGAGGGGATCCAGGGCGAGGGGGGGATCACGCCGGCGACGGCCGACTACCTGCTGGGGCTTCGGGCTTTGTGCGACGAGCGCCGGTTGCTGTTGTTGATGGACGGCGTGCAGTGCGGGTATTTCCGGAGCGGTCGATTTCAGAGCTTCCAGCGGATCCTCGAGGGGGTTCGCGGGGGTGAGACCTTCATGCCGGACGGCGTGTCGATGGCGAAGTCGTTGGGCGGCGGTTTTCCGATTGGCGCGTTTTGGGTTCGGGAGCCGTATGCGGATCTGCTCGGGCCGGGGATGCACGCGACGACCTTTGGTGGGACGCCGTTGGCCTGTGCCGTGGCGTTGAAGGTACTTGAGATCGTGGAACGGGACGGGCTGGCGGAGAACGCGCGTCAGCTGGGGGCATTCCTGCGGGACGGTCTCGAGGCGCTTGCCCGGGAGCATCCGCAGGTCATCCGGGCGGTTCGCGGGCTTGGACTGATGCTCGGGTTTGAGTTGGCTGACGGGATACCCGCGTTGGCGGGTGGGGAGAAGCCCGCCTCGATTCAGTGTGTGCATCGGCTGCACGCCGCCGGGGTTTTGACGGTGCCTTCGGGGGGCCACGTGATTCGGCTGCTGCCACCGTTGAACCTGACGCGGGGCGAGGCGGAGGAGGGATTAGCGTTGATCGCCGGCGTGGTGAGAGCGTTGGCGGGGTAGAGGGTCCGGCTCAGAAGCCGATGGCGTTGGTGCGCCAGCGGTCGGTCAGGGCCCAGAGGTTGATGGGGCTGAAGGCCTTGCCGAAGCGGATGAACCGGGTGCTGCCATCGGCGAACATGTGATTGGACCCGCCGCCGCGGGAGTTCTTGACCGGGGCGGAATGCCGGGCCTGTTCGACCTCGGTGACGTCGTTGCCGACGCCTTCGAGGAAGTCCATGTAGTAATGGCCCGAACCGCTCTCCTTCTCGCCGAACAGAACGGTTTCCGTCGGGTTAAGGATGGCGCTGTCGCGGAGGGTCTTACCGGTGATGGCGCTCATGCTGTAGTCGGCGCCCATCTGCTCCTGGAAGAAGTCGTTCCAGCCGTTGATGATGAAGCTGCGGGGGGCGGAATCGCCCCAGAAACGGTTGGTGCCGGCGTCGCCGGTCTTGGGAATACCGGGTCCGTCGCTGGCGCAGCGCAGGAGTTTCACGTCCTGGTAGTAGGGTCGGAGGCGTTCGGGCCAGCGGGGGCCGGTATTGCCGTTGGAGCGCTCGGGGAACATCCCCTGGTAATCGTCGGCGTACATGGCGAGGGAGAAGCCGAGCTGGCGTTCGTTATTGGTGCAGGCGATGCGGCGTCCGACCTCTTTGGCGCGGCCGAGGGCGGGCAGGAGCATGGCGGCGAGGATGGCGATGATGGCGATGACCACGAGGAGCTCGATCAGGGTGAACGCGGTGCGCCCGTGGGAGCGGCAGCCCGGCTGGGTCCCGGCTGCGGAGCGCGCAATGTGCCCTTGAGGCTTTCCTGTAACCAAGACAGGGTGTCTCATCGTCGAATAAAGACGTTTGGCAACCGTCCAGTGGTTACCACCTATGACGAAGAAAGCCTGGTATCTCATCGTGCTGGCCGCGCTGCTCGGTGGTCTGTACGTTTACGACTTCACGGACTGGATCAACACCCCGACTATTCAGATCATCAAGTCCGATCGCCCGATCCGAATGGCGAGGTTCCGGTCGAATGTGCTGCCGATGACGTTTACGTTGGACGGGCGGTATGACGTGAGCTGGGTCAAGGTGGTGCCGGCGGATGCGCTGGCGACGAACAAGAATGCCAGGCCCTGCTGGCATTTGGTGGCCAAGCCCAAGCCGGTCCCCTTGAAAGGCTTCTTCTATGGACAGACGATTCGCGGCATGCAGGCGGCACAGACCAACAGCCGGCCCCAGGCGCTCGAGGCGGGGCGCACCTACCGCTTGATCGTCGCCGCCGGCCGTGCCCGGGGAATGCTGGATTTCAGGGCAACGCCTGCGGAGGAATGAGCTTGGCGGATTTCACGCGGCGCCGGGTTCGCGGTGCCAAGGGGTCAGGGCCAGAGTCCTCGACTTGTGGAATGTGTGGTCAACAGGTCAAGTTTGGTCCCTGGCGTTCCCAACCCGCCCCCCCCTGCCTTCGAGGATTCTATACTAGCGAGGCGCGGAAGAGAGGGTGGGCAAGCACAGCAGGGTCTTCATGAGTCTGAGAACTCCATTGGGTCTGAGGCGCGCCTCGCTAGGGTTGTGGCTCTGCCGCGCTGCGGGGCTTGCGATTCTCGGTTTGGGGCTGGGCCGGGGTTCAGCGGCCTCGGCATCCCGGGCGCCGTTCGAGCTGCGCTGCGAGGGTGTGCGTGACCCTGTGGGGGTGGACGCCGGGCGGCCGCGCTTGAGCTGGTTTCTGGCGCCGGACGGATGGGGCCAACGGCAGAGCGCGTACCAGGTTCTTGTGGCTTCCAGTCCCGAGCTGCTTCGCCGGGGCGTGGGTGATCTTTGGGATTCAGGCCGACGGGCGAGCGGGGACTCGGTGTATGTGGTGTACGATGGGGGACCGCTGCGGTCGCGTCAGCGCTGCCACTGGAAGGTGCGCGTATGGGATCAGGCCGGTCGGGTCTCGGAGTGGAGTCGGCCGGCGGGATGGGAGATGGGGTTGTTGGGTGCGGGGGATTGGCGGGCGGCGTGGATTGGGATGGGGCCTGCCCGGGAGCCGCGGCCGCCGGCGGGTTTTTTTCAGAGTCGTTCTGAGCTGACGAACCTGAACGTGGCGGTGGCGTTTGAGGGGCGATCGGCGTTGTTGCGGAGGGAGATTGCGGTGCGGGCGGGGTTGCGGCGGGCGACGGTCTACGTGACGGGTCTTGGGTACTACGAACTGACGTGCAACGGGGGGCGTGTGGGGGACCAGGTATTGTCGCCGGCCAAGGCGAACTATCGGAAGTGGGTTGGGTACGACGTGCACGACCTGACGTCGCGGCTGCGTCCGGGGCTGAACTGTCTCGGGTTGCAGCTTGGGAACGGGTGGTTCAATCCCTATCCCAAGTGGTGGGACCCGTATCGGATGCAATGGTTCGGGTCGAAGCGGGCGCTGCTGCAACTGCATCTCGAGTATGCGGACGGCGATCAGGAAGTGGTCGTCACGGATCCGGCGTGGAAGGCGGCGCCGGGCCCGGTGCTGGGGGCGTGTATTTACGACGGCGAGACCTACGATGCGACGGCTGAACTGCCGGGGTGGGATGAGGCGGGGTACGACGACGCCGCGTGGGTGTCGGCGACGGCGGTGGAGGCGCCGGGGGGCGATTTTGTGCCGTGTCTGATGCCGCCGATACGAGTGATTGAGGATTTGCGGCCGGCGGCGCTGACTGAGCCGAAGCCTGGGGTGTGGATTGTCGATCTGGGTCAGAACATTGCCGGGTGGCTTCGTTGGACGGGCCGCGGCTCGAGGGGGACCCGGGTGACTTTCCGTTATGCGGAGGACTTGAATCCGGACGGGACGCTGGATCCCCGGAGCAACGAGAAGGCCGCGGCCACGGACGTGTACGTGATGAGCGGCCGGGGGTTGGAGGCGTACGAGCCCCGGTTCACGTTTCATGGATTCCGGTATGTCGAGATCTCGGGTTACCCGGGTCGTCTGGGGCGGCACCAGGTGGTGGGGCGGGTGGTGCACAGCGCGTGTGAGAGCACCGGCGAGTTTGCCTGTGCGGACGAACTCCTGAACCGGATCCATCGCGCCACGCACTGGTCGCAGCGGTGCAACCTGATGGGGTACCCGATGGACTGCCCGCAGCGGGACGAGCGGCTGGGGTGGTTGGGGGATGCGATGGTGACGGTCGAGGAGGCGCTATTCAACTTTGACATCGGGGTGTTGCACGCGCATTGGCTCGAGGGGATCCGGCGCAACCAGGATCCGGCGACGGGGGACATCTCGATCATCTCGCCGCGGCCGTATCTGGCGCTGGAGCCTGATCCCACGTGGAGCAGCGCGTATGGGGTGGTGTTGTGGCAATACTATGTGCACACGGGGGATCGCGGGGCTTTGGCCCGGCATTACGACGCGGTGCGGCGGTACGTGGACTATCTGGGGACGCAGGCGACGAACCACGTATTGCCCCGCTATTGGGTGGGGGATTGGGGATCCACGGTGCGGGGATGGCGGGAGGGCGACCCGCCGCTGGTGGCGAGCGCGTTCTATCATGAGGAGATCCGGATTCTCTCGAAGATGGCGGCAGTGTTGGGCCGGGAGGCGGATGCCGGGCGGTACGCCGGTTTGGCGCGCGAGGTCCGGGGGGCGTTTCATCGGGCGTTTTACGATGCGGAGCGCGGCGATTACGCGCCGGGGACGCAGTGCAGCAACGCGCTGGCATTGCAGCTTGGTTTGGCGGAAGGGGGGACGGAGCGTGGGGTGCTCGAGTCGATGCTCGAGGATCTGCGTCGGCACAACGGTCATTTCACCGTGGGGGTGCTGGGGGCGAAGTATCTGCTCGAGGCGTTGACGGACCAGGGCCGGCCGGACGTGGCCTACGTGCTGGCGACGAAGCGGGGGTATCCGGGTTGGGCGCATTTGATCGAGGGTCGGACGACTCTTTCCGAGTTTTGGGATCTGCGGGGGTCGCACAATCACGTGATGCTGGGGAGTGTGGATGCCTGGTTTTACCGGACGCTAGCCGGCATTCAACCTGACGAGGGACAGCCCGGGTTCGAGCGGTTCCGGATCGCGCCGTACGTTCCGCGCGCTTTGGCATGGGTTCAGGCCAAGGTGCGGACCGTTCGCGGGGACGTGGCGGTGAAGTGGGAGCAACGCGCCGGGGAGTTGCAGTTACGGGTGTCCGTGCCTCCGAATGCGGCGGCGGTGGTGCGGGTGCCCTGCGCCTCGGGCCGGGTGGTGCGCGCGGTGCCGTCGCTGGCAGTGGCGGAGAGGGATGCGGACGCTGCCGAGTATCACGTCGGTTCGGGGGAGTACCGATTCCGGGTGACTCGGCCGGGGCGTTGAGGGGAGTTTTGCCGGTTTTCGCGGGTTTGGTTGCTCGCCTCCGGGGCGGACACATTCCCTTTAATCCCGTCGTGGGAACAAGGGCGAGGGAGTACCGATATGGTGGCCGGGGGTCAGGCGGCCCCAGGCGGCGGCGGTGAGGCGATCGGGCGGGTCTTGGATTCCGAGTTGGGCGCCGATGCGTCCCGCGGTTTCGGGCAGGAAGGGCCACAAGAGCACGGCGAGGATCCGGCAGGTCTCGGCCAGGGAGTAGAGGACGGCATCGAGGCGGGGCGCCTGGGCGGGGTCTTTGGCGAGCTTGAAGGGGGCGGTTTGATCGACGTATTGGTTGGCGCGGCTGACCAGGGACCAGATGCCGACGAGGGCGGCCTGGAGGCGGTGTCGTCGGAGGTCGGCGGTTACGGAGGCCACGCCTTGGGTGATATCCTCGGCGAGGGCATCGGAGGCGGCGGGGACGATGCCGTTTCGGTAGCGCTGGAGCATCGAGAGGGAGCGGTTGACGAGGTTGCCCAATCCGTTGGCGAGTTCGGCCTGGTAGCGTCCTTGAAAGCCGGCGTCGGTCCAGTTTCCGTCCGGTCCGACATCCAGTTCACGGAGGACGTAGTAGCGGAACGGATCGACGCCCCAAGCGTCGATGACGGCGATGGGATCGACCACGTTGCCGACGCTCTTGGCCATCTTCTCGCCGTCTTTTTGCCACCAGCCGTGGACGAGGATCTGGTGGGGCAGGGGGATGCCGGCGGCTTTGAGCATGATGGGCCAATAGACGGCGTGGAACTTGACGATGTCCTTGCCGATCAAGTGGACATCAGCGGGCCAGAGGGAGGGGCCGGCGGGGTGCGGTTCGGTATAGAAGCCTTGCAGGGGCGCGGTGGCGTCCGCGTCACCGAGGGCGACGGGGATGCTGTAGTAGTTGGAGAGGGCATCGAACCAGACATAGGTGACGAATGCCGGATCGAAGGGGAGGGGGATACCCCAGTTGAGCCGGGTCAAGGGTCGGGAGATGCAGAGGTCTTCGAGCGGTTCGGAGCGAAGGAAGCCGAGGACCTCGTTTCGGCGGTAATCGGGTTGGACGAAGTCCGGGTGGTTTTGGATATGCTCGATGAGCCAGGCTTGGTGGCGGCTCATGCGGAAGTACCAGTTCTCCTCGACGAGTTCCTGGACCTCGCCGTAGATCGGGTCGAAGGTGCCGTCGGGCCGGCGGTCTTTATCGGTGAGGAACGACTCTTGTCTGGGAGAGTACCAACCGCGGTAGGGGGACTTGTAGAAATCGCCCTGGGCATGGAGTTTGGCGAGGATGGCGTGGACGACCTTTTGGTGGCGGGGTTGCGTGGTGCGGACGAAATCGCTATTCGAGAGGTTGAGGCGTGCGACGAAGGTCTGCCAGACGTCGGCGAGGCGGTCGCAATAGGCTTGGGGTGTGGCGCCCTCGGACAGGGCCGCCTGCTGGACCTTCTGGCCGTGTTCATCCAGGCCTGTGAGGAAGAAGACCTCTTCGCCCAAGCTGCGGTGGATGCGAGCGATGACGTCGGCGACGACCTTTTCGTACGCGTGGCCGAGGTGGGGCAGGCCGTTGACGTAATCGATGGCGGTGGTGATGTAGAACCGTTTACTCATCCCGGGGGGAGTGTGACGCACGGGCGGGTTGAAGGCAAACTCCTTCCCGTCAGAGTCCTCGACCTGCGGGATGAGCGGTCAACAGGTCAAGTCTGGTCCCTGCCGTTCCAAGCCAGCCCTCCTTCCGTCGAGGACTCTCCATTAGCGAGGCGCGGAGGCAGGGTGCCCCGCTGCCCCCAACGGTTCCTGTGGACTGCATGCTTCATGGGTCTGAGGCGCGCCTCGCTAGAGGATGAACGCGCCGGTGACCGCGGCCAGGAGCCAGATGCACAAGACGGCGCGGGCGGGGCTGAGGCCGCGGCGGACGAGGCGATGGGAGAGGTGGTGGGTATCCCCTTCGTAGAAGGGCCGTCCCTGGCGCCATCGGAGGCAGACCACGTAGACCATGTCGGCGAGGGGCACCGCGAGGACGAGGAACGGATTGAGGACAGCGATCATTCGCGGGTTATCGACCGTGTAGAAGTGGGGGAGGATGGCCAGAACGCCGAGGACGTAGCCCACGAGGTGGCTGCCGGCGTCGCCGAGGAAGACGGTGGCGCGGGGGTAGTTGTAGGGTAGGAAGCCCAGGAGGCTGCCGCAGCTCAGGAAGGCGATCGCTGCGACGAGGTACTGGCCGCCGACGGCCGCTTTGAGACCGAACCAGAAGGCGCCGATGGCGCCCAGGCCGGCGCAGAGGCCATTCATGTTATCGAGGAAATTGAGGGCATTCATGACGGTGACGAGCCAGAGGATCGTCAGGGCATGACTGACGAGCAGGTTGGGGACGAACAGGGAGATCCGGATGCCGGCGGCGGCGACGACGGCGGCCACGAGGGCTTGTGCGACGAACTTCACGCCGGGTCGGAGTTCGTAGCGATCGTCGGCGTAGCCCAAGGCGACCACGCCGACGGCGCCGGCGAGGAGGCCGAGCAACTGGGGCAGGCGCCGCTCCAGGCCGTAGGCGAGGGCCGACGTGGCTGTCGGGTCCAGTCCGGGCCACTGCAGCCAGACGGCGGCTGCCAGGATTGGCAGGAGCATGCCGGTTAGAACGGCGAGGCCGCCGGCCAGGGGGACAGGTTCGCGGTGGATCTTCCGGTGTCCCGGATCATCGACGAGTCCCCGGCGCTGGCACCAGGCCCGCCAGAGCGGGAGGGTCAGGAAGGCCACGAGCCAACCTCCGATGGCGGCGGCGGCGTAGATGTTCAGCGGGAAGCTCAAGGATTGGGGTGGAACGACGCGGGAGGCGGGTTGGTGGTGCTGACTGGGGGGAGACCGGTGAGTCCTGCCTGGCGCGCCAAATCGAGGTAGAGTTCGCGCAGGCGGAGGACCATCGTATCGACGCCGAATTCGCGTCGGACCAGGGTTTGTCCGGCTGATCCGAGGTGATGCCGGAGGTTGGCATCGCGGGCCAGGCGGATGAGCCGTTCTTCGAGCTGCCGCAAATCGCCGGGGGGCACGAGGAAGCCAGTTTCCGCATCGCGACAGACTTCAGAGGCGCCGTCGCAATCGAAGGCGACCACGGGTTTGCCGGCGGCCATGGCCTGAGGGAGGGCGCGGGGCAGGCCTTCGCGTCGGGAAAGATGAACGAGGATATCCATGGCGCCGACGCAATGGGGGACGTCGGCGGGCGGGACGAGTCCGGCGAAGACGACATGTTTGGCGAGGCCCAGGTCCCGGACTTGCCTTTCGAATCGGGCACGCCAGACGCCGTCGCCGACGAGGAGGAAGCGCATGGCGGGGCAGGCGCGGACCAGGGCGGGCATGACGGCGATGAGGTCGTCGTGTCCCTTGTGGCGGAAGAGTCGGGCGATCTTGCCCACGACGCAATGGTCCGGTTTGAAGCCGAAGCGGGAACGCCATGCGGTTGAGGTTGCCGCGGCGAGGAAGGGGTCGAGGTCGAAGCCGCTGGGGACCCGGGTGTACTGATCGGGGCGGCCGATGCCGGCGGCCAGGTACTGGGTGCGCATGGCGTCGGCGACGACGACGAAGTGCGTGGTGACACGCGCTGCGGAGCGTTCGGCCGATCGGAACAGGATATTGGAGATGGGGCCCTGGAAGGGGCCGAAGGAGGGGCCGTGGATGGTATGGACGATGACGGGGACACGGGCGGCATGGGCGGCCCAGCGACCGAGGACGCCGGCTTTTCCGCTGTGAGTATGGACCACGTGGGGTTGGGTTTGGCGGAAGCAGCGCGCGAGAGCGCGCCAGGCCCGGGCATCCTGCCAGGGAACGATCGGCCTGACCAAGGGGTCGAGCCGGATGAAGAGCCCGGGAACGGCGCGCACGATGGATTCGAGGGATCCCTCCGGGCCGGTGGTGGGGCCGGCGAGGAGGGTGGCGCTGAAGCCGGGTTGGGTGCGCAGTCCGAGCACGGTGGCGATCGTGTTTTCCTGGGCGCCGCCGACGATGAGGCGGGTGATGACATGCGTCACCCGGAGGGGCTGAACTTGATCTGCGGACCACACGTTGCCGAAGTCGAGGACTCTAGCGTGGGCGGCTCTGTCGCAGTTCTGCGGCGCGGCGGGCGATGGTCTCGTATTCCTTGCTGCCTTTGGTGGCGTACTTGAGATAGAGGTCGTAATGGGTGAGGGCCGCGACCATCTCCTTGCGGCGGTGGGCGATTTCGCCGAGGCCATAATAGACGGCGGGCATTTCCGGCATGACTTCGCGGAGGGCTTCGTAGTCTTTCTGGGCGAGGTCGAGGTGTCCGAGTTGGAGATGGGCGATGGCGCGGTTGAGGAGGCCGGGGGCGCTATTGGGTTGGAGGGCCAGGAGTTTGTCGAGGGGGGCGATGGCTTTGGCGTGCTCCCCGAGCTGGATATGGTAGGCGCCCTTATTGACGAGAGCGCGTTGGTTGGAGGGATTGATGGTGAGCTGGCGATCCACGTAAGCGAGGGCGTTGCTGGTCCGCCCGGTGAGGGCGTAGATCTGGATCAGGACCTCGAGGACGCCTTCGTCGGTTGGGTACTTGGCCAGAAGATCGATGGCGGTCTTTTCGGCGCCTTCGGTGTCGCCGAGTCGGAAGCGGGTGAGGATGGTCAGGTTTTCCTTCCAAAGGCGGAGGCCGGCGTGGCTTGGGTAGAGGTTGCCGACGCGGCTGAAGAGGCTCAGGGCTTGGCGGAACCACATGTTTTGGGCGAAGACTTCTCCGACCTTCATGGTCCAGATCGGTTCGTCGAAGGGCCCGTCCGTGAACAGGAGGTCGCCCCAGTCCTCGGTTTCGGGCATGGCAGCGGGGGGTTGGCTGAGGTCGCGGTTCTTGTAGGCTCCCTGGGCGAGTTCGCTATTGAAGGCGAGGTTGACGCGGGCCTGGAAGTTGGCGGGGACAAGGCGGAGTGCGATTTGGAAAGCCTTGGCGGCGCCGGGCAGGTCGCCGACGCGTTGCAGCGCGACGCCGCGGTCGTTGAACAGGCGTCCGTACCAGCGGACGACGTACCGGATTTCGGCTGGCAGGCTATTGGTCCATGGGGGGAGGGCGGCGGCTGCGGCCTCGACCGATTGCCAGAGTGCAGGGTCGCCGGCCACGGTCTGCAGGGGCAGGGGTGGTGGGACCAAGGGGCTGTCGGGGAGTGTCTGCATCGCGTAGAGGACTCCGCGGGGTACCGGGCGCAGCGATTCGAAGAAGTAGCCGAAGCTCGGATTCAGGTAACAGACGGCATTGGTGGCGATGAGGTTTCTGAGCGTGTGGACCACGACTTGGGACTCGATGCTGGTTTCAGTCTCGCTGCGCTTTTGGACCACAGGCCAGCGGGGGTAGCGTCTTTGGAGCTGCTCGTGATAGAGCGGGGTTTCGAGGGAGAGGGAGTGGACGAGCATGTGCGGGTGGCGGCCGTGGCGCTGGTGCAGGCGCGCATCGAGCAGCATGAGATCGAGGGGCCGGTCGCCGATGACGACCACGCCGGCCGGGGGCAGGGAGTCGACCATTTGGTCTGCCAGTCGGCCCAAGGCGTCGCCATCGGTCATGCGCAGCACCGGGAAGTTCCTGGCGAGCAGGAATCCGGCGGCGACGAGGAGGGCGGCGAGCGCGGTGATCTTGACGGGCCATCCGCAGCGTTCGAGGAGGCTGGGTTGTCCCGGGCCCTTGGGCCGGGGAACGGTGGACACCAGGAGGAAGTACCCGAGGAAATACCCTGCGGCGATGGCTGCCAGGTAATAGGCCGGCAGGAGGGCGTAGCCGAAGCCGAGCGTGCGCGGGCTCCACGGGGTATCGAAGAAGACGCTGACGCAGGCGATTCCGAGGACGAGATAGATGGCGCGGACGAAGAACACCGTCATGGCGGCCCCGGCGGCGCTGGTGTCGCCGGTGCCGCCGGCGAACCGGACGCCGATGACGAGGAGTGGGAGCACGGAAGTGAAGCTGAGCAGGAGCAGCACGTAGACGGGGAGGCCGCCGAGCGCGGCTTTTTGGGCGCCGAGCACGAACCGGAGATGCTGTCCGAAGGAGAGGGGATCGCTGCCGGAGAGGGCGCCGGCGATGGGGAGGACGAGGTAGAGGAGCAGCCCGAGGAGGCCGGCGACGATCATTCGCGCCAGGAACCGGCCCTGGAGGACGTCGAAGCCCTTGATCCAGATCAGGGCCACGACGAACAGCGGCAGCAGCGGGATCATGGCGTAATTATTGGCGATGGCGATCCCGTAGACGAAGGCGAGCTGGGTCAGCCGGCGCTCGTTGCGGCTGACGCGGTACTCGACCAGGCAGCGGACGACGAAGGCGAACAGGAGCAGGTCGAGCATTTCGCCGGTACCGACGGTGGCGTGTTGCCAGAAAGTGAGCTGCAAGCCGCAGAGCACGACCGCGAAGGCGGCGGGCAGCCATGCCAGGGGAATGCCGAGCAGGAACATCCGGTGTTGCTGGCGCACGCGGGTTTCGCGGGTCCGGTCGTACGGGAGCAGGGCCACGGTTCTGGCCAGGAGCGTCAGGGCGAGGGCGCCGAAGAGAGCGGAGAGGGCGTTGAGCGCCACGGCTTGGGCGGAGGGTGGGAAGAAGCGGATGGGGAGCGTCAGCAGATAGAGCAGAGGGGCCTGCAGTTCGGGTGCGGGGTCCCATCCCCCGACGCGGGCCACGACGGCGAGGCTTTCCAGCCGGACCCAGTGGTTGAGCGTCAGCAAGTAAAGAACCAGGGCCACCGTCCCGACGATCCAGGGCAGGCGACTTGGAGCGAATCCCAGCCCGGACTTCTGATCTTGTTCCATAAGTTCAGTAGCAGAGTTGAACCAACCTGTGCGGTGTTGGCAAGGTTTTAGACAGCGCGATGGGGGGTTGGGGAGAGACGCAAATCGGCCACGCACTCGACGTGTTGGGTCTGTGGAAACATGTCCAGTGGGGTGAGTTGCACGAGTTGGTAGACCCCGTCGCGGCAGAAGGCGTTCAAGTCGCGGGCGAGGGTTGCGGGGTGGCAGGAGACATAGAGAATCTGCCGGGGTTGGACTGATCGCAGCTGGGCGACGGCTTGGGGGCGGCATCCCACCCGGGGTGGGTCGAGGAGGACGGTTGTGGAATCCGCGGGGAAGCGACGGAGCAGTTCGGGCAGGCAGGTCTCGGCCTCGCCGGCCAGGAACTCGCCATTGACGACGCCGTGGCGGGCGGCGTTGCGGCGGGCGGCTCGGATGGCCATGGCGTCGTATTCGACGCCTGCGAAGTTCTGGACGGACCCGGCGAGGCTGATGCCGAAGAAGCCGACTCCGCAGTAGACATCCAGCAGATGGCGGGTGGCGGCGTCTTCAAGTCGGCGCCGGACGCACTCGACGAGTTCGGGCAGCAGCCGGGGGTTGTTTTGGAAGAAGGAATCCGCGGGGACCTCCCAGTCATCGGGGAGGACGCGCACGACGACTTTGAGGCCGCCCCGGGGCGGGGGATGGGCACGGACGGAGCGGATCTGGTCATTGAGGGCGGGTTCGGCGATGGCGCAGGACTCGACATCGACGACCCAGCGGTTGTCCCAGCGGAGGAAGCCGACCATGAGGCGTTGTTCCCGTCGGTTCCACTGGCTGCGGAGCATGAGCCGGTTCCGGTAACCATAGGCGTGGGGGGAAGGCACGACGGGTGCGACGGCGGGTTCCGGGAAGCCGCCGATCCGCCGGAGCAGTTCGACGACTTGGCGTCGTTTGAGCCGGAGCTGCTCGGGATAGGCCACATGCTGGTACTGGCAACCGCCGCACGCGCCGAAGTGGGGGCAGGGGGGATGCACGCGGTGCGGGGAAGGCTGCTCGATGCGGACCGGGATCGCCCGGGCGAACTGCTTCTTGCGCTCGGTGATTTCGACGTCGACGACCTCATCGAGCCAGGCAAACGGCACAAAGACGGCACAGCCGCCGATGCGGGCGACGCCTTGGCCGCCGAAGGCGACGTCTTCGATGGTGACCCGGTGCCGGGTTCCCGGGGCGAGGGTTGGTGGGAGGGTGGCATTCATGGAACCTGCGCCCCGCTCCTAACGGAGCCTGTGGGGGGCTGTCAACGGCCGATTTCAGTCGAGTTTTTTATTGCCACGGGTTCGGCATCTTCTATGCTTACCCGTCTGTGGTTGATTTGAAGGCTTCGATAGGAGACGCATCGTGAACTCGGAACTCTGCCGCAAGGCGCTGGAGAAGGTGGGCAACCCGAACATTCTTGTGAACGTGGTGTCCAAGCGTGTTCGCCAGCTCAATGCCACGGGGGCTGCCGGCAGCCGCCCGCTGGTGACCGGAGTCGAGACTCTGGGAGTTGCGGACATTGCCCTGACGGAGATCATCGAGGAGAAGGTGGGTTTCGAGGCGGCTCCGGAGCCGCAGGCCGCGGAACCCGCGCCCCGCAAGCGACGCCGGTCCTAGCGAGGCGCGCCTCAGGCCCGGGCCAGTCCTCAGCCTGGTCGATCACCGATCATGGCGGACATTGTCACCAATCCCAAGGCGCGCCGCGACTACGAGATTCTCGAGACCCTCGAGGCGGGGCTTGTTCTCCGGGGGACCGAGGTGAAGTCGTTGCGGGCGGGGCTGGGGCAATTGGCGGACGCCTTTGCGCGGGTCGAGGGGGGCGAGGCATTCCTCTACAACGCGCACATTGACGAGTATCGGCAGGGCAACCGATTCAACCACGAACCGAAGGCTCCGCGGAAGCTGCTGCTCCACCAGCGCGAGATCCGGCGTCTTCGGGAGGCGAGCGAGGCGCGGGGATTGGCGTTGGTGGCGCTCTCGTTGTACTGGAAGCAGGGTCGGGTGAAGGTGGCCTTGGGCGTGGGGCGCAGCAAGCAGCGGTTCGACAAGCGGCAGGATCTCAAGGAGCGCGAGACGGAGCGCGAGTTGCGGCGCGTGATGCAGCATCGCTTGAAGGGGCGATCGGCGCCGCGTGCGGGCGCGGGGCGCGGCGTCCGGTCCGGGGGAGTGCCGGGCTGAGGGTCTGCACGGAACGGGGATTGGTTTTTGCACACGCCCTGAGACAGCGGTCGACATTGGGCTTGCTGGGTTCGGTTCTGCTTTTCTACCGTGAGTTGCATGTCCACGCGATGGATCAGCGCGTTCGGGTTGGTGGTCTTCATTGCGCTTGCCTGGGTCTTCTCGCACGAGCGTCGGCGGTTTCCGTGGCGTGTTGTCGTGTGGGGGGTTGGGCTTCAGTTCCTGTTCGCGGTGCTGATCCTGCGGACCGACGCGGGGCGGTCGGTCTTCGCGTACGCGCAGACGGTGGTGATGCGTTTGATTGGTTTTGCGGACGAAGGGGCGCGGATGGTGTTCGGGCCGCTGGCGGACCGGGCGTTCCTGAGGGAGCAATGGGGTGCGGACCGCGACTATATCTTCCTGATCCCGGTGGCGGCGACGATCATTCTGGTATCGGCGCTCTCCTCGTTATTGTATCACTGGGGGGTTTTGCAGCGGGTGGTGCGGGCGGCGGCCTGGGTGATGCAGCGCGCGATGCGGACCAGCGGGAGCGAGAGCCTGGCGGCGGCGGCGAACGTTTTCATGGGGCAGACCGAGGCGCCGATGGTGATCCGGCCGTATTTGGCGGGCATGACGCGCAGCGAGCTGATGGCGCTGATGACCGGGGGGATGGCGACGATTGCCGGCGGCGTGTTTGCGGCCTACGTCGGGTTTGGGATCAGCGCGGGTCATCTGCTGACGGCGAGTGTCTTGAGTGCGCCGGCGTCGCTGATGATCGCGAAGGTCCTTTGGCCGGAGACGGAGACGAGTCCGACGGCCTCGGGATCGCCGGCCACGGTTCCGCGGGAGACGGCGAACAGCATCGACGCGCTCTGCCGCGGGGCGGCGGACGGCACGACACTGGCCATCAACGTGATGGCGATGCTGATTGCGTTTGTCGCGGTGGTGGCCTTGGCCAACGCGTTGTTCACGATGGTGCAGGAGGCGGCTGGGGTGAGCGATCCGGTGACGTTGCAGGTGGTGCTCGGGTGGATGAACGCCCCGTTTGCATGGCTGATGGGCGTGCCCGCCAAGGACTGTGTGGCGATCGGCAACGTGCTGGGCGAGCGGCTGGTGTTGAACGAATTTGTCGGGTACCTGAGCCTGACGGCGTTGCGGGAGCAGGCCCTGATCGAGCCCCGGAGCCAGGTGCTGGCCACCTACGCCTTGTGCGGCTTTGCGAACTTCGGCAGCGTGGCGATCCAGATTGGGGGCATTGGGGCGCTGGTGCCGCAGCGCCGGTCGGATCTGGCGGCGATGGGGCTGCGGGCGATGTTGGGCGGCGTGATCGCGTGCTATCTGACGGCGACCGTTGCCGGGCTGCTGCTGTAGAGGACTCGACGCTAGAAAACCCTTTCCCAGCGGGGGCGGTTTCCACTAGCGTCGGGGCAGTTCGTCCCATGAAGTGGCCGGTTAAGATCGTGGTCTACGGGGTGTTGATCGCGGGGGCGCTGGTGTGCGGCCAGCGGTTCCTTGCGGGGTTTGGGCATCGGATGGACCGGGCTGCGAGCCGATACGACACGGAGGAGGCGGGGCGGGCAGCGCCGGTTCACCAACCGGCGGCGGGGTTGGATGCGACGAACGACGTGCCGGTGGTGACCACGAACGTGGTGCCGGCGACGACGGAGCCGGGGGAGGGGGAAGCCTCGACGAACGGGCCGTCGGCGGCGGCCGGGGTGTCGGCGGCTCCGCCAGCATCTGCCGCGGCGGCCCCGGCGTCTGCGCGGGCGTCGGGTCTGCACTGGGGGGTTTACGCGGCGTTGACCCTGGGATTGGTGGTGGTGTTGTCGCTGATGGTGGCCAACGAGATCGCGCACTACGTGGCGACGCGGGCGCATCGGGAGCTTTACAACGAGGAGGGGGAGGGGATTGGGGATCCGGAGTACGATCAGGCGGAGCAGGCGTGGGCGAACGGGGACCATTTGGAGGCGGTGCGGCTGCTGCGGAGCTACCTCGAGCGGAACCCTCGGGAGATCCACGTGGCGTTTCGGATTGCCGAGATTTACGAGAACAATCTGGGGAACGCCCTGGCTGCGGCGCTCGAGTACGAGGAGATCCTGCGGCACAAGCTCTCGGCGGAGCGCTGGGGGTGGGCCGCCGTTCACCTCTGCAATCTGTACAATCGTCTGAACCAGCCGGAGAAGACCGAGGCGCTGTTGCGCCGGATCGTGGCGGAGCAGCCGGGCACGGCAGCCGCGCGAAAGGCTCGAGAGCACCTGGGCATCACCGAGGACGCTGTTCCTGCCGGGGAACCGGAGGCGACGGCGGACTCGGGGGGGCCGCGGTTGCCGCCGGGCTTTCGTCCGAAGAAGCGCTGAACCATGAGTTCTTCACCCAACGCCTCGGGAATGCCGGTCCACACCGGCGCGAGCTACCAGCCCTACATTGCCGCCGAGACCCGGATACGGGAGTTCTCACTGATACCCATAGTGGTGGGCACCTTGTTGGGGATGGTGTTTGGGGCGTCGTCGCTCTACCTGGTGTTGAAGGTGGGGCTGACGGTGAGCGCGTCGATCCCGGTGGCGGTGATCGCGATCACGCTGTTCAAGCTGGCGGGCCGGTTCGGGGCGCGCGAGACGACGATCCTCGAGAACAACATTGTGCAGACGGCGGGGTCTGCGGGCGAATCGATTGCATTCGGCGTGGGTGTGACGATGCCGGCGATCATGATTCTGGGGTTTGATCTTGAGCTCTCGAGGGTGGTGCTGGTGGCGACGCTGGGGGGGTTGCTGGGGGTGCTGATGATGATTCCGCTGCGCCGGGCGCTGATCGTGGCCCAGCACGGGACGTTGAAGTACCCGGAGGGAACGGCGTGCGCGGAGGTGCTGAAGGCGGGGGCCTCCGCCGAATCGCGAGCGCAGGCGTCGGCCGGGGCGCAGCGCGAGGCGGCGGCGGCGAGCGCGGCGACCTCGGGGGTGGCGAGCAATCCGGCCACGATCTTCATCGGGTTTGGGATCGGGCTGGTGTACAAGGCGCTGATGGCCTTGTTCCGGCTCTGGAAGGACGTGCCGGAGAAGATTTTCGGCGCCCCGTTCCGGGGCGGGTCGGTGTCGGCGGAGATCTCCCCGGAGCTGCTGGGGGTGGGATACATCATCGGGCCGCGGATTGCGTCGATCATGTGCGCGGGGGGCGTGCTTTCCTATCTGGTGCTGATTCCGCTGATCCAGTATTTCGGTAGCGCGCTGACGCAGCCGCTGTCGCCGGGCACGATCCCGATCGATCAGATGGATCCGACGCAGATCCGGCGGTCGTACATTCTGTACATTGGGGCGGGGGCGGTGGCGGCGGGCGGAGTGATCAGCGTGCTGCGGTCGCTGCCGGTGATTTGGCACAGTTTGAAGGAGGGTTTTCGGGACCTGCGGGGGACGGGGGGTGGCGTGGCGAGCCGGCAGCGGACGGATCGCGATTTGCCGATGACGTTTGTCCTGCTGGGGATCATTGCGCTGCTGGTGGCGATCGTTTCGGCGAAGCCGCTGCAGATGAACCTGCTGGGGGCGATTCTGATCGTGGTGTTTGGCTTCATTTTCGTGACGGTGTCCAGCCGGTTGACCGGCGAGATCGGGTCATCGTCGAACCCGATTTCGGGGATGACGGTGGCGACGCTGCTGTTGACTTGCCTGATCTTTCTGATCCTGGACTGGACGAGCAGCAACTACTATGTCACCGCGTTATCCGTGGGGGGGATCGTGTGCATTGCGGCGTCGAACGGGGGGACGACCTCGCAGGACTTGAAGACGGGGTTCCTGGTGGGGGCGACGCCGCGGGCGCAGCAGATCGCGCTGCTGATCGGGGCGCTGGGTTCGGCGTTGATCCTGGGTCCGGTGCTGATGCGGCTGAACTCGGGGTCGACGGTGTATGTTCCGGTGAAGGGCGACGCGGCATTTCCGGCGACCCTGCGGGCGGACGTTGCCGGGCTGAAGAAGCAGGAGACGCTGCAGGGGCCGCAAGCGGCGGCGGACTCGAAGGCGTACTACGTGTGGCACAACACGCGGGAGGCGCTTGGGCCGACGGGCCGTTACCTGGTGGATGCGGACGGCGCGCCGGTTTATCTCGTGGACCCCGGGATCAACGGAGTGTACCGGACCCGGCCGGATGGGACGAAGGTCGAGAAGTTCAATCCGCCGCAGGCGACCCTGATGTCGTACATCATCAAGGGGATTCTGAACCGGGAGTTGCCGTGGGGCCTGGTGCTACTGGGGGTGATGATCGTGGCGGTGCTCGAGATGTCGCTGCTGCCGTCGCTGGCGTTTGCGGTGGGGGTGTATCTGCCGCTTTCGTCGTCGTCGCCCGTGTTCATTGGCGGCCTGGTGCGCTTGCTGGTCGACCGCTATCTGAAGCGGAAGTATCGGGCGGCGAATTTGACGCCGCAGCAGCTGACGGCGGAGAGCGACAAGAGTTCCGGGGTGCTGCTGGCCTCGGGTTACATCGCGGGGGGCGCGATTGCGGGGATTCTCATTGCGATCATGGCGGGTCTTGCGGATCCGAATGCCGGGGGATTCCGGGGGGGGCTGGCGGCTTTCAACAAGAGGGTGAACGATTTGGCGGCTCGGAATCCGTTTGCGGAGGGGGCCTCGGCGGACGCCCTGAGTTTGATACCGTTTGTCGCGCTGGCGCTGCTGCTCTACCTGACGGGGCGGGACGTATTGCTAGCGAGGCGCGGCTCAGACCAAGGCAGGTCCTCCGGCTCCTGAAGCCCCGGCTATCTCTCCCCAACCCTGGGTTCCGCGCCTGGCCAGCGAGCCCAATCCCCTCCAGCAAAACCGGAAGATTAGTTTTTGCACAGACCCTTATCCCAGACTGCGCTGGGAAACGGGCTCGCCTGCGGCGCCGGCGAAGTGCGGGGGGTCATTTCCTGACGGTGGTGCGCGATTGGAGCCAGGCGAGGTCGCGGTTATTGGCGCTCGAGTAGCTGTGCGAGTGCCAGTCGAGGTTTTTGGGTGGATTGATGGTGCGGGGATCGACCCATTTATGGATCTCGACGTGGCTATCGGCGAAAACGAACGTCGAGCTGGGTTTGTGGTAGTCGGCGGGGACGTGGTAGAAGGAGGCGGAGGTCATGTTCACGCCGTAGAACGGCCGGCAGATGCTGTTGTGGTGGATTTCGCTGAAGACGAAGATTTCGGATGGCCCCGGGATGCTGAAGTCGCTGGTCTTGGTGTAGACGCGGTAGTTGGCATTGGGGAGGTTGCGATACGTCGGTCCCTTCCAGCCGACGTGAGCATTCATGCCATAGCTGCGGACGACGGGGAGTTTCTTATTGCCGAAGGTCTCGAGGGTCTTGTCCGAGGGACAGCGGTAGACATCGGCCGACTTGAGGTAGGGTCCGAACAGCGAGTAAGCGGGATCGAGGAGCTTGAAGATGTTGGTGTTGTCCGAGGCGACAGTCTCGAAGCTGCCGCCGACCCAGGTCAGGGGCACGCTGGCCTCGGTGCCGCTGCCATTAAGGACGAGGGTTTCCTGGTTATCGCCGGAGTACATGGTCCAGATGACCGCCAGCTGTTTGATGTTATTGGCGCAGGTGATGGCGGTGGCCTTGGCTTTGGCGCGGGAGAGGGCCGGCAGGAGCATGGAGGCGAGGATGGCGATGATGGCGATCACCACGAGCAACTCGATGAGCGTGAACGCCCGCGCGCGCGGCGCGGGCACGGTGGATGCGGTCGTCGAGGCACCGCGGCGGTCGAGGGTCTTCATGTCGTGAGCAAGAACAGCACAATCCGCGCCACGCTTCCGGCGTGACGTCGCGAGTTCACTCTAGGGGAGAGCGTCTGGTGGGACAAGTGTGCGTTTTGCAGCACAGATTCGGGGCGGACCGCCGATTAGGGGGGGCAGCTGGCTTCGCGAACCTCCTGTTCGCCGCAGGCGAACCCCGTTTTCCCGCCGCAGTCCGGAGAAAGGCGATCAGGGAGCGGCCGACGGTGGCGGGTCGATCGAGGCCGGGTTGGGCTGGATCCGGCCGTCTTCGAGCACGAGCACGCGGGGGGCGCGTCCCGCGACGCGCGCGTCGTGAGTCGCCACGACGAGGGTGGTCTTGCGTTCCTGTTGCAGGGCGACGAGCAGATCGATGATGCCGTCGCCGGTGTGCGAGTCGAGGTTGCCGGTTGGCTCGTCCGCCAGGACGAGCGACGGATCATTGACCAGAGCGCGGGCGATGGCGACGCGCTGCTGTTCGCCGCCGGAGAGCTCGGCGGGGCGATGGTCCATCCGGTGTTGCAGACCGACGCGGACGAGGAGCGCGCGGGCCTTTTCGACGGCATCGCTAGCGGGGACGCGGGCGATGCGGGCCGGGAGGGCGACGTTTTCGAGGGCGTCGAGTTCAGGGAGCAGGTGGTAAGCCTGGAAGACGAAGCCGACGGTTCGGTTGCGGTAACGGGCCAGCTCGGGTGCGGCCATGGCGGTCAACTCGAGTCCGCCCAGGGTGACGTGTCCGGCGGTGGGCTGGTCCAGGCCGCCGAGCAGGTGGAGCAGGGTGCTCTTGCCGGCGCCTGAGGAACCGCGGAGGGCGACGAAGGTGCCCTGGTCGACGCCGAGGTCGACGCCTTGCAGCACCTCGACCGTTCGCGATCCCATCTCGTAGTGCTTCCAGAGCCCGGTTGCCGCGAGGAACCTGATGGGGGATGGCGCGGTGTCACTCATGGCGCAGGGCTTCGACGGGGTCCAGGCGGCCGGCATTCCAGGCGGGGATCAGGCCGGCCAGCAGGCAGATCAGGAGCGAGCCGCCGCCGATAAGTGCGAGGTCGGAGGGGACCAGCAGGGCGGGCAGCTCGTAGAAATTGTAGATCCGGGCCGGGAACAGCTCGAAGCCGGTGACACGGCGCATGGCGAAGAGGAATTCGTTGCGGTAGGTGAGGGCGAGCAATCCCAGGCCGAAGCCGGCGGCAACGCCGACGACGCCGACGACGAGGCTTTGGCTGAGGAAGAGCGCCATGACCTGGGCGCGGGAGGCGCCCAGGGCTTTGAGCGTGCCGATCTCGCGGGTTTTCTGGACGACGAACGTGATCAGGGCGCTGCAGATGCCGAACGCGGCGACGAGCGTGATAAAGAAGAGCAGATAGAACATCATGTTCTTCTCGACCACGAGCGCGTCGAGGATCATCGAGTTTTCTTCGAGCCAGGTCGTGAGGGTATAGCCGCCGTGCAGGGAGGCGAGGAGTTCGGTCTTGACGACCGTCGCGAGGTCGGGGTTGCGGAGGGCGATGAAGAGGCCATGGACTTCATTGGGGAGATCGAACAGGTCCTGGCCGTTGCGGAGGGAACAGACCAGATAGGCGGAGTCGAACTCGTGAAAGCCGAGCTCGAAGATGCCGCGGACGGTGTAGTCTTCGGCGAGGGGCGCCTCCTCGGCCCCGTGTTTGCGGGCGTCATCCCAGCGTTCAAACTGCCGGACGGAGTAGAGGGCCAGGGCGTCGCCGGCTCCGAGCCCGAGGCGGTTGGCGAGCTGGCGCCCGACGAGGACGGTGTACCCGCGGAGGTCGTTGGTCCCTTCGGTTACGGAATCGAGGAGGGTGCTGATGCGGCGGTCGAGGAGGGGATCGATGCCGCGGACGAGGGGGACGACGTAGAGGGGGCTGCCTTCGGCGGGCTGGGTCTTGACCATGACCTGGCCCTCGACGTAGGGGGCCACGCCTTTCACGGCGGGGTGGCCGGCGATCTGTTGCATGAGGGGCTCGAAGTCGCGCAGCGGCACGCCGGGGGCTTCGAGCCGGAGGTGGGCGTTGAAGCCGACCAACTTGTCCCTCAGTTGGCGGTCGAAGCCGCTCATGACGGCGATGACGATGATCAGGACGGCGACGCCGAGCATGACGCCCAGGATGGAGATCACCGTGATGATCGAGACGAACGTCCGCTTGGGCCGCAGGTAGCGGAGGGCCAGCATCAGTTCGAACGGAAGCCGCGACATCCGCGCAGGCTAAGGGGTCCCATTCGTAATTACGAGCACGTTCGTTGCGCCCCTCAGACCGATGATCGCGGAGGGGTCAGTTCTGACAATCGTCAACGGTTCCATTACGGGCGGGTGCGGCGGGGCTTGTCTCGACGGTTCGGCCTGCCTAATGTTCCTCGCATGAACGAGCATGGGTATGGCTTTGTGAAGGAGGATCCCTGGAGGATATTTCGGATCATGGCGGAATTCGTGGATTCGTTCGAGACGCTGGCGAGGCTGGGGCCGGCGGTGACGGTTTTCGGGTCGGCGCGGACGCCGCCGGAGGATCCGTACTATCGGAAGACGGAGGCGCTGGCTCGGGCGTTTGGCAAGCATCGGCTGGCGGTGATCACGGGCGGCGGACCAGGGATCATGGAGGCGGCGAACAAGGGGGCGGCGGAGGGGAAGACCCACTCGGTGGGACTGAACATCGAGCTGCCGTTCGAGCAGAAGGGCAACCGGTTTGCGAACGTGCCGATGCACTTTCACTACTTTTTTTCGCGGAAAGTATGCTTCGTGAAGTACAGCGTTGCGTTTGTATTCATGCCTGGGGGTTTTGGCACGCTGGACGAGTTTTTTGAAGTGATCACGCTGGTGCAGACGCAGCGGATTCCGCGGTTCCCCTTGATCCTGTTTGGGCGGGCGTATTGGAGCGGTTTGCTGCGGTGGCTGAAGCGGTCGGTCGAGGCTCCGGGGTTCATCAGCGATGGGGACGTTGAGCTGGTGACGCTGACCGAGGAGCCGGAGGAGGCGGTCGAGACGGTGCTGGATTATCTCCGCCGGGTGGGTCCGCCGGAGGGGGTGCCGAAGGCGTTTTGCTGAGGGCGGCCGGCTGGCGCATGACTTCCCTGGTCACGTTTCCGGGCGGGCTGCGGCTGGCGTTGGTGCCGATGCCGCACATGGCGAGTGTCAGCCTGGGGTTTTGGGTGGGGGTGGGCGGGCGGGCTGAGCCGGCGCCGCTGAGCGGCGTCTCCCATTTCATCGAGCACATGCTGTTCAAGGGGACGCGGCGTCGGAGCGCCCGGGAGCTCTCGCAGGCGGTCGAGGGGATCGGCGGGTATTTGAACGCCTTCACGAGCGAGGAGAACACGTGTTTTTACGCGAAGGCGCGCCACGACCGGTTTGAGGAGCTGCTGGACGTGTTGGCCGACATGGTGCTCGAGAGCCGGTTGGATCCGGAGGACCTTGATCGGGAGCGGGCGGTGATTCTCGAGGAGATCGCGATGTACCGCGACCAGGCCCAGCAGTATGTGCAGGAGCTGCTGAACGCCCTGAGCTGGCCGGGACAGCCCCTGGGCCGGTCGCTCACGGGGACGCCGCGGACGGTTGGCGGTCTGCGGCGGGAGGATTTGGTGGCCCATCATCGGCGGCACTACGTGGCGTCGCAGACGGTGGTGTCGGTGGCCGGCCGGTTTCGGCCGGCGCGGGTGATCCGGGCGGTGGCCGAGTTGGCCCGGAGGTTCCCGGCGGGACCGCGGGTGTCGTTCGAGCCGGTTAGGATCGTCCAGCGGCGGCCTGGCGTTTTCCTGTGCACCCGCAAGACGGAGCAAACGCAGATCGCGCTTGGGGTGCGCACGTGTTCGAGGCACGACGATCGGCGGTTTGCGTTGCGCCTGCTGAACGTGGTGCTTGGGGAGGCGACGAGCTCGCGTCTCTTCCAGACCGTGCGCGAGGATCTGGGTCTGGCCTATTCGATCTACAGCGCGCTCAGTTTCTTCGAGGACACGGGGGATCTTGTGATCTCGGCCGGGCTTGACGATCGCAATCTGGTGCGGACGCTGCTCCTGATGGTGGGTGAGTTACGGCGTTTGGCGGAGCGTCCGCCGGGCCGTGCGGAGTTTGCGAGGGCCAGGGACTATGTGCTGGGCCAGCTTGATTTGGGGCTCGAGGGGACGGAGAGCCAGATGCAGGCGGCCGGGGAGCACGTCCTGAGTTTTGCGACGCCGTTTCGTGCGCAGGCGGTGAGGCGGCGTCTGGCCCGGGTGGCGCCGGCGGATTTGAGTGCTGCGGCCCGGGATTTCTTCCGGCCGGAGCGGATGAACCTGGCCCTGGTGAGTCCGATCCGCTCGACGCGGGGTCTGGGCCGGGTTCTGGGCGGCCCGTGAGGGTGTGTGGAAAAGGAGCGGGGAGGGAACGGGGCCTGTGGCGGCCCGTCCCTCCCCGCAGGGTCTTTATGAGCCTGGGGACTCGACTGGGTCTGAGGCGCGCCTCGCTAGAACTTGTAGGAGAGGCCGGCCATGAGGATGAAGTCGTTCTCCTCGCGGCCCGGGGCGGGCTCGCTGCGGTAATTGTCCTGGGCCACGAGGCGGAGGCCGAGGTGCTGGGTGATGTCGGTCTCGATCCCGGCCTCGGCGGTCACGACGTAATCATCCCAGGCGTCCACCTTGGGGGAGAAATCGAGCATCTGCCAGAAGCGTGAGCGTTCGTTGATCTGCCAGGTGAACTTCTCGCCCATGCGGAGGGTCCAGTAGGAGCGCGAGTCGCCGTCGAGGCGCTCGAAGACGATGCCGGGGCCGACCTCGCCGCTGAGCGAGATTTTCTGATTCTTGACGAAGTAATAGCCGGCGCCGGGGCTGAGCGTGAGCCGGTAGTCGATCTTGGCGATATCATCGTGGCGGATATCGGCGCGGGCATAGCCATAGAACCGGTCTGAGAACAGCCGGTTGTATTGGGCGAACGCGCCGGCGTTGGCGGCGCTGCGCTCATCGTCGTTCTCGCCGTAGGTGGCGCTGGCGCCGAGGCCGACTTCATTTCGGTCCCATTTCTTGTCGGCGACGACGTTGGCGTTGGCCATGATCGTTTCGCTGTTGCCGCGGGTGAGGGTCACTCCGAGGAAGGCGGAGGCTTTCCAGCCGGCCGGGTCTGCGCCTTCCGCGGCCACGGCGGCGCCCAATCCACCGGCCAGGGCGCCGAGGCCCAAGGCCATCCAACTTATCGAACGCGTGTTGTTTTTCATACGATTGCTCTGGCTCTGTGATGCGGCTCGTTGTTGACTGTTATGATCTTCCTGGCGATGGGTTGTGTCCCCGGAGCGCCCTGGGCCCTTGCGAACCCGCCCCTTGACCGATCCTCCGGACCGCCGAAGCGGGTTTAGCTATTCCAACCGACTTGCGGTGTCAAGTTTGTATTCAAAGGCGTCTTGTATGGGGTGCCGGGTTCGCTAAACTCGCGGCATGCCGTTCACACAATTGGGTCTTTCGAAACCGGTGCTGGAAGGAGTGCGCGCGATGGGCTACACGGAGCCGACGCCCATTCAGTTGCGGGCCATTCCGCTCATTCTCGAGGGGCGCGACGTGATTGGGAGCGCTCAGACGGGGACGGGGAAGACCGCGGCGTTTGCGTTGCCGATCCTGACGCGGTTGGGCGAGTGCCGACCGGTGCCGCGGGTTCTGGTGTTGGAGCCGACGCGGGAGTTGGCGGCACAAGTCGAGACGGCATTTCGGGATCTGGCGCGGTTCACGCGGGTGCGGGTGTCGGTGGTTTACGGCGGCGTGGGGTACGGAGGGCAGACCAGCGCTCTGCGGTCGGGCACGGACGTTCTGGTGGCGACGCCGGGGCGCCTGTTGGATCATCTGCAGCGCGGCAACTGCCGGCTCAACCAGATCGAGTACGTGGTCCTCGACGAGGCGGACCGGATGCTGGACATGGGTTTCCTGCCGGATGTGCGACGGATTGTTGAGAAGTGTCCGCGCCAGCGGCACACCTCGTTGTTTTCGGCCACGATTCCGCCCGAGATCGAGACACTGATTCAGTGGGCGATGCGGGATCCGGTGACGATCGAGATTGGAATGCGGCGGTCGCCGGCGGAGACCGTGTCGCACGCTCTCTACCCGGTGGCGGCCAATCAGAAGACGGACTTGCTGCTCGAGCTTCTGCGGAGGTTGAACTACGATTCCGTGATTGTCTTCTGCCGCACGAAGCACGGGGCGGACCGGGTATCGCAGGTATTGAAGCGATCGCAGCACGCGGTGGCCGTGCTGCATTCGAATCGGACGCAAACGGAGCGGGAGGAGGCGCTTCGGGGTTTTCGGGCGGGGCGTTACGAGGTGCTGGTGGCGACGGACATCGCGGCGCGCGGCCTTGACATTCAGGGGGTGAGTCATGTGATCAACTACGACGTGCCGCAGCACCCGGAGGACTACGTGCACCGGATTGGGCGGACGGGGCGGGCGCAAGCGAGCGGCGACGCCCTGACGCTGACGGTTGCGGAGGACGCGACCCACGTGCATGCCATCGAACGCTTCATCGGCCGCCGGATCGACCGGATTCGGCTCGGAGGGTTCCCGTACCAGTACACGGCGTTGTTTGAGGAGACGCGGCCGGGGGGCACTCCGCAGCACCAGCGGCGCGCCCGGGGCGGACGCCTCAGCGGGGGCTACTTTTTTGGTCCTTCCCGGAGACGACGGTAGAGTTGCCTTTTCTTGTGAATACGGGCAGGTTTTTGCAATCTAAACGAATGACAGTGAAAACCATGATCATGAACCTCTGGACCGTGATGACACCGCACCGCAGTCTTGGACTCTCTCTGGGCTTTTTACTGGCCGCTGGCACGGCCTTGGGCGCTGACGGCGAGATGGCGCCATTGCCGCTGAAGCTGCCGATACCGGCGTTCATGGGGACGCCGACGGACATTCCGATGGATCCGAACCTGGTGGAGAAGCCCTCGGACAAGCCGCGGCCACCGTTCATGGCTCCGAAGGGGGTCCAGAACGTGGCGGCCAAGAAGAAGGTGATCAGCAGCGACAAGTCGCCGATCACAGGCTCGCTGGAGCTGGTGACGGACGGCGACAAGGAGTCGAACGACAACAGCTTTGTCGAGTTGCACCGCAAGACGCAGTGGGTTCAGATTGACCTCGAGAAGAAGCACAAGCTGTACGCCATTGTCCTCTGGCACGCGCACAACACGTTCCAGGTCTACCACGACGTGGTGGTGCAGGTGTCCGACGATCCGGATTTCACGCAGGGCGTGAAGACGGTCTACAACAACGACCAGGACAACAGCTCGGGGCTCGGCATTGGGACGGACAAGGAGTATTTTGAGAACTACGAGGGCCGGCTCATGGACGCCAAGGGGGTGGAGGGGCGGTACATTCGGTGCTACAGCAAAGGGAGCACGTACAGCGCTCTGAACCGGTATACCGAGATCGAAGCCTGGGGTATCCCGGCTGAATGAACCGCTGGCTGACGCTGGCCCTGCTGGCGGCCGTGGTCGTGGGGGGAGCCCTGCGGATGGCCCAGCTGGATCAGCGGCCGCTGCACACGGACGAGTCCGTTCACGCCATCAAGTTCCTGGGGCTGTGGGAGCGCGGGGTCTATCGGTACGACCCTGACGAGTACCACGGCCCTTGGCTTTATTACGCCACTCTGCCTCTGGCCTGGCTGTCGGGCGCGCAAACGGCGTCCGAGCTTTCCGAGACCACCCTGCGGCTGGCGCCGGCGCTGACGGGTCTGGGGCTGATTCTGCTGGTGGTCCTGATGCGGCCGGGGTTGGGGTCGGTGGCCACGGGCTTTGGAGCGCTGTTCACTGCGGTCTCGCCGGCCTTTGTCTACTACAGCCGGTATTACATCCACGAAATCCCGCTGGTGTTCTTCAGCCTGTTGCTGACGGCTGCGATTTGGCGGTACTGGTGGCGTCCCGGGGTGGGGTGGGCTGTGCTGGCCGGCGCGGCCTTGGGCGGCTTGCATGCGACCAAGGAGACGTTTGTCTTCGTGGTGCTGGCGGTTGGCGCGGGTTTCGGAGCGGCAGCGCTGGCGGGCAGGGGCGGAGACCGATCGGGGGAGGGTGCGGCGGCGTTGTCCGGGGCGGGATCGGTTGGCGCGCGGTTCGTGGGTGTACGAACGTGGCACGTGGTGGTGGGTCTGCTGGTCGCAGCCGGGGTGTCGGTCGTCTTGTTCTCCTCCTTTTTCACGAATGCGGCGGGCCCGGTGGATTCCGTGCGGACGTACCTGCCGTGGTTCGAGCGAGCTGGGGGCAAGTCGCCGCACGTGCATCCGTGGTGGTTTTACTTTCAGCGGTTGCTTTGGTTTCACCCGGCCAGGGGCGTGGCGGGGACGGAGGCGGCAATCGTCGTGTTGGGGTTGGTCGGGATGATTCGCGCATGGCGCGGGGGTGGCTGCCGGAGGGTCGAGGTCGAGAGGTTTCTGTCGGTGTACACGGTGGTATTGGCCGGCATTTATGCGGTGCTGCCGTACAAGACCCCGTGGTGTCTGCTCGGGTTCCATCACGGGTTCATTCTGTTGGCGGGGGTTGGAGTGGCGGCGCTGTGGGACTGGGTGCAGCATCGGCCGCTGCGCTGGGGGCTTGGGATTGTTCTGACGGTTGCGGTGGGGCATTTGGGTTGGCAGGCATGGCACGGAGCCGGCCCGTATGGTGCGGACCGGCGGAACCCCTATGTCTACGCCCACACCTCGAAGGACCTTCTTCGGTTGGTGCGGCAGGTGCAGGAGATCCTGGGGGCACAATCCCCGCCGCCAACCCCGTTCGCCAAGGTGGTGGGGGCGGGCGGCGACTACTGGCCGTTGCCGTGGTATTTTCGAGGCTTGCCGGGGGTTGGCTGGTATGGCGAATTGCCGGCCGACCCGTATGCGCCGATCATGGTGGTCGACGCCTCGATCGAAGCGGAGCTGGACGAGAAATCGGAGAAGCGTTGGCTGATGGTGGGGCTGTTCGAGCAGCGGCCGCGTCGGTTCTTCGAGCTTTACGTGGCCTTTGACGTTTGGAAGCGGTACATCGAGACGCGGCCTCCGCCGGTCGATGAGGACTGAGGTCGGGGATCCGCCAAAGCTCGTTCAGACGCGGCGGCGGAGGAATGCGAAATACCGTTCCGGAACTCATCTGCCACCACCCAATTGGCTTCCGCCCACACCGCCACCATCGGTTGGTAGCCTCGCCCCCCTCGCAGGGCGCCCGCGCCGCCTCCTTGTGACTCTCGATGATCGTCGCATGCTGATCGATGGTCGCGATCCGCTATGCCTGCCCCGCCTGCGCGTAGCGCTTGGCGACCCGTCGCACCACGCCGGCCTGGACATTCTGCAGCCCCTGCACCGCTCCGCTGCTGGGCAAGATGAAGCTCTTCTGCTGTTCCCGCGGGGGTCGCCGCGCTTCCAGTGCCTCATCGTGAAAGCGCTCCAGAAACCCGCGCACCGCCGTCGCCTTGGGCGGCCGATACCCTGACCCCCGGTCCACAAGTGACCCAAATCCGCGCGTAAGCGTCCCTTGCGGCTCAACCTCCTGGGCTGGACCGGACGCCTTGAGCCGCACGGTCCGGGGTTTTCGCGGATTGGGAAGCCCGCCCCCAGGGCGGGCCTCCCCGGAGCCGACACCGCACCCGCCGATCAAGGCCAAAACCCACCGGGAGCCGATGGCGCACATTCGAGCCCCAGGCGTTAGGCGAGGATCCGGGAGTGATTCCCGGACTTGACCCGCTCACGGATCTGTGGCCATTCTCTCCGGTGAAGTTTCAGAGGGTATCTGTCTTGATGGGGTGGTAGGGTGGTGCTTCGAGCGGTTGTGCAAGCGGATACTTGCTTTGTAAGTTGTTAGCAGGCAATTGGTTGGAGAGGTGGCCGAGTGGCTGAAGGCGGCGGTTTGCTAAAAGGGGTAAGGCAAAAGTGTTCATGGAATACCAATATTCACAATGCTTCCATTGCATTCCAGACACTTGTGATGGCGGTTGTGATGTGGTAAGATGTGGTAAGAGATTCGCCTCTGAAACCCATTTTAGAAAACCCGCCCGGCGCACACATTCCTGCATTTCGTCGGGTGGGTGGGAGGTCAGCATCCCCCGGAAGACGACCCACAACCGATCCTGGACGCATTACGGGGTGTTCTGGAGTCGCCTCCCGTCACCAAAACCAAGGGCTGACTCCGGAGTTTCGCCCCCCGTCGCCCACCCCCCCAAAAAAACGGGAGTCCCCGGCGGCTCGCAATCCATCCCCGGGGACCTGAATTTGTTTTTGCCTCTCCTCAGCGACAGTCGGATTCGTTCTGGGTCGGTGACGGCGGTGGTTCCCCGTCACTCCCTCACGAGTCGAGGCAGCTTCCGGTAAAGCCCCTCCGTGAATCCGTCCCGATCCTGCCCGTGATGGCAGCGCCGGTGACAATTCGGGCACAGGGCGGCAGCGTTGGAAACTCGGTCTGAACCGCCGTCGGCGAGTTGGTGGACGTGGTGGACCTCCAGAAACGGCTCGCCGTCGTCCCCGGCGAAGGGAGCAGGAGCGCCACAGACTTCGCATCGCCCGTTGGCATTCTGGAGCACCCAAGCCTTGACCGCCGGATCCCGCAGAAAGGACTTCCCGCTGGTTGGAGCCGATGCCGGTGCCGCCTGTCCCGGTGGGACGGAGTGGATTTTCTTTTTCCGCAGTCGGGAGACCCGCCTCTCCAGTTCCACCAGGTCAGCGGTCGGCTCGAAATCGGTGTCGGTGGTTGGCGCATCCTTTTTCACGGTGCCGGTAGAATTCTCCAGCAGCTCCTCGGTGACGGTCAGGAACTTGTCGGGTATTCCCATCGGATCGGTTACCTGGAGAATCTGATCCAAGAGCGATGCGGAGTCGGGCGTGAGCTCCTGCAATCCTCGTGTCGCCTGACCGTAGAGGCGGTCGCCCTCCACGAAGTACAATCCCCTGGTCTTTCCGCCTGGCGAAATGAAGCGGAGGCGCTTGGACAGGGCTGGAGACAGGCGTCGATGCAGGTTGAGCGGCGTACCCGCCTTCTTGCGGTCGATGATCCACTCCTTGGCTGGGTAGAGATCATCGGTACCACAAAACCTCACGGCCTCTCGCCGGGACACGATCTCGCCGACCGTCATGCGCCCCCCGAGGTAGAGCAGACCGTCGGCGAGCGTGATTACGTAAACCACATCGCCAATGGACACTCCCCTCCTCCTGAATTGGTTGCTGCCAGAACTATCGACAGGATCGCCTTCCGGGTTGATGTCCCCTCGCCAAAAACGGTTCTGCCAATGGAATGTCCAGTAACGTTTCATCGTTGTTGATCCTCCCCCGCACGCCGAACGGATTCGATGGGTGCCTCGCCCCAATGCCGGTCATGGAGCGATCAACGACGCCACTTCCTTCTCGCCGGAGGGCAGAGCCAGAATCCACGGGGCTTCAGTTTCATCAAGTGAAAATCACCGCTTCCTGTTCCACTCCTGGCGTTGGGGCCGGCCGCCGAAACCCTTTGTCCCCACTCCCCATTTCCAGTACGATCGGGGACGGCCATGAACAACTTTGGGGAGAAGGTCAACTTTCTGTGGTCGATTGCGGAGCTCCTCCGTGACCGGTTCAAACGGGGCAAGTACCAGGACGTCATCCTTCCTTTCACCGTGCTCCGGCGCATTGATTGTGTGCTGGCCCCGACCAAAGAAAAAGTCTTGGAGACCCACGCCAAACTGAAGGGCAAGCTGGAGAACCTCGATCCCCAACTCCGAAAAGCCTCCGGGTTCGCCTTCTACAACACGTCGAAGTACGACTTCGAGAAACTCCTCGATGATCCGCCCAACCTCGCCACGAACCTCCGTGCCTACCTCAACGGGTTCTCCGAGAACATGCGGGAGGTTCTGGAACGGTTCGACTTCGCCAACACCATCGCCAAGCTCGATGAATACGGGCTCCTGTTCCTGGTGATGGAACGATTCGCCAGCAATGTCGTTGATCTCCATCCGGACAAGGTCTCGAACCACGAGATGGGGTACATTTTCGAGGAGCTGGTGCGCCGGTTCAATGAAGCCCTCGACGAAAACCCCGGCGAACACTTCACTCCCCGTGAAGTCGTCCGTCTGATGGCGATGCTGTTGGTCTCCGTGGACCGGGAGGTGATCAAAAAGAAATCCATTGTCCGCACCGTGTGTGATCCGTGCTGCGGCACCGGCGGGATGCTCACCACGGCGAAGGAACAAATCCTGGAAATCAACCCCAACGCCGAGGTGTACCTGTTCGGGCACGAGTCGCAACCGGAGACCTTCGCCGTCTGCAAAGCGGATCTGTACATGAAGTCGGTCGATGGTCGGGACGCCGACAACATCCGGTTCGGCAGCACCCTGTCCAGTTGGCAGTTGGGCACCCGCCGCTACGATTACCAGTGCGCCAATCCGCCCTACGGCAAGGAATGGAAACTCGACCAAACTGCGGTCGAAGCCGAGGCGGAACGGGGGGATGCGGGTCGGTTCGGGGCGGGACTCCCCAGGATCAGCGACGGGCAACTGCTCTTTCTGCAGCACATGCTCTCCCGGATGAAAGACGCCGAGGACGGCGGCGGGCGGGTCGCCATCGTCATGAACGGTTCCCCCCTGTTCACCGGGGACGCCGGGAGCGGCGAGAGCGAGATCCGGCGGTGGATCATCGAGAACGACTGGCTCGAAGTGATCATCGCCCTCCCAGAGCAGCTTTTTTACAACACCGGCATCAGCACCTACGTTTGGGTGTTGAGCAACCGGAAGGAACCCCGCCGCAAGGGGAAGGTCCAACTGATCGACGCCTCCGGCCTCTGGACGCCAATGCGGAAGAGCCTCGGGAACAAGCGCCGGGAGATTGGGGCCGACCAAATCCTGCAGGTGCTTGGGCTTTACAGCGCCTTCGAGGCTGGGGAGCACTGCCGGATCTTCGATTCGACCGAGTTCGGCTACCGCAAAATCACCGTGGAACGTCCGCTGCGGTTGAACATCCACGTCACACCTGAACGGTTGGCCCGACTTGAACAGGAATCGGCTTTCCAGAACCTCGCCCTCAGCAAAAAGAAGGACCCCAAAGCCAAAGCCGCCGAGGATTCCGAGGGCCGGAAGCTGCAAGCCGCCATCCTCAAGGCGCTGGGGACGTTGCCGAGCACACTGTTCAGAGACAGGGCGAAGTTCATCCCCCTCCTCGATGAAGCCCTGAAACGGGCTGGTCTCCGGATCGGCGCACCGGTGCGAAAATCTATTTTCAGTGCCCTATCCGAGCGTGACGAAACCGCCGAGATTTGCCGGGACGAGGAGGGTCAACCCGAACCCGATGCGGAACTGCGGGACACCGAGAACGTTCCCCTGGGCGAGGACATCGAGGATTATTTCAAGAGGGAAGTGAAGCCGCATGTGCCGGATGCATGGATTTCCACGGGCGTCCGTGACCACAAGGACGGCGAGATCGGCAAGGTGGGCTACGAAATCAATTTCAACCGGTACTTCTACAAATACCAACCGCCCCGCCCGCTGGCCGAAATCGAGGCGGACATCCGGACTCTCGAAGGCGAGATCATGGAGATGCTCAAGGACATCACGGCGTGATTTGCACCGGCACAATGGCGGGGTTCCTGTGCAGGCTGGGTACATTCCAAGCCCAGCGACGGGCTGAACAACGGCGTGGTCTCGACCGCCAGCTGCGGCATATTCGCTCGCAACTTCCCCTCTTTCGTCAGCAGCGCAGGGCATACGAAGCCAGAGTGGCCCCGAGGTTCAACGTCTTTCGTGTACTGCGGTTGGAAAGGAAGGAAGTGCTGGTTCACACCCCCATGCTGGCCGAGTTGCTCGATCCACAGGGAGCACATGGTCAGGGCTTTCTTTTCTTGGGCTCGTTCTTGGAAATGCTCCGAAGTCTTGCGCCGAAACCTCTGCCATCCACGCACGAAGGGCATCAGTGGTTCGTGGAGACGGAGAAGCCCACGGGCAGCCATGGGAATCTCGATGTGCTCATTACCAGCCCCACCCTCGGTTGCCTGCTGGCCATTGAGAACAAGGTCGGCGCTGGCGAACAACGTGAACAACTGTACCGCTACTGGTGCTGGTTGCGGAAGCAGAGGCGGCGGCTCCCCCATCAGATTCTGATCTTCCTCACGCCTGAAGGAAGAGAGGCCGAAACCGCCCGCAGTGCAAAATACACACGGCTTTCTTACCACACGGACATTTGCCCCTGGCTCCAGGCCGTGCTCCCAAGAGTGAAGTCCCCTGCCGTCAGCGAAACCGTTGGGCAATATGTGAGGATCTGCGAAGATTCCTGACCTCGTATGGCGCAAGAAGATGAACAGAAACTCGTTGAGTTCTTGATCAGCGAGCGCAACGTCTGTTGCGTGCTGGAGGTTCTCAAACACGGCGACGCCATCCGCAGAGCCCTTTTGAATCGATTCTGGTCCAGGGTGCGGACCCACCTCGGGGCAACCGCACCGAAAGGTCTCGCCACGAAAGTCAATTGGAGTGCATCTCCACTGCCGCAGGAGACAAAGAGCGGCTTCGCCTGGCTGGAGGCACGATTCCCACGGTTCGAGGACGAGCGACAATGTCTCTGCTACCGGGTCGAGTACGAGCGGTGGCCACAAGGACTTGACCTCTATTACGGTTTGCACTGGAGGCAGGAAACACGGCGGTCTACCAGGAGTCGTTCAATCAAGCCGGTTCAGTCGTTGCGCCAAGCACTCGACGCCAACGACTATAAACTGAGCGATCAGGAGTCGTGGTGTGGTTGGAGATACGTGCGGCGATTCAACGACACAGACGATTTCCTGTCTTTCTTCGTCGAGAATCCGAAGTTCCTTTTAGAGAGCATCAGTGAAGGGCTCTGGCCGTTCGTCCACCGCACCATCAAGCACGTTGAGCGGGTGAACCGTTCGTTGAGCGCCTGAAGACTAAGATGACGAGCCTGCCACAAACTCATTCCGGCAGTCGCCTGAGACCGTACCCCAAGTACAAGGACTCCGGCGTCGAGTGGCTCGGGCGGATTCCCGAGCATTGGGAGGTCAAACCGCTGAAGCGACTCGGTGTGGTGAAGGGCGGCAACGGCTTCCCGGACGAGGAGCAGGGTGTCGAAAACGAGGAACTGCCGTTCTACAAGGTTTCGGACATGAACCTTGAGGGCAACGGAGTTGTGATGTGCACACACAACAACTCAGTCAGCAGGAACACGGCACGTCGCCTTGGCGCCAGTATCTTCCTCCCCGACGCAATCGTCTTCCCCAAGGTGGGCGCTGCCCTGCTCACGAACAAGCGCCGTATTCTGAGCCGTGCAGCGTGCATAGACAACAACACTATGGCCTTCACCGTCTCCGAAGGCTCTGTGAAGTTCCTTTTCTACCGGTTGGTCTGCATCGACCTTGGCCGTTTGGCGAATCCCGGCGCTGTGCCGTCATTGAACGAGAAAGAAGCGGGCGAGATCGCAGTTGGCGTGCCTCCCGCAGTCGAGCAGCACTCGATCGCCTCATTTCTCGACCGGGAGACGGCGAAGATTGATGCGCTGGTGGCGAAGAAGGAGCGGTTGATCGAGTTGTTGCAGGAAAAGCGCACGGCGCTCATCAGCCACGCCGTCACCCAAGGGTTGAATCCGGACGCCCCCAAAAAAGATTCTGGCATCCCGTGGCTGGGGCGCATCCCGGCGCATTGGGAAGTGAAGAGGTTGAAGTTCTTGTTTTTCAATCTCGACAGCCGCCGTAGGCCGTTGAGCGGCGAGGAACGAGCCACGATGGAGAAGGAATACCCCTACTACGGAGCTTCAGGTATCATTGACAGGGTGGAAGATTACATTTTCGATGAGCCACTGATCTTGGTTGCCGAAGATGGCGCCAATCTCTTCTCACGCTCAACGCCGCTGGCGTTCCCAGCGTCAGGGAAGTACTGGGTCAACAACCATGCCCACATCCTCAAACCGATGGACGGCATGGTGGACTACTGGTCACAGGTGTTGGCGACGGTTGTTTACGATCCTTGGATCTCCGGTTCAGCCCAGCCCAAGTTGACCTCGGAGAACCTCGGCACAATCCCACTTTCGGTTCCACCTATCAGAGAACGAAAAGAAATCCTCGGCTTCCTCGACTCCGAAACCGCCAAACTGGACGCCCTGACGGCAAAGGTGCGGGCGGCGATTGAGCGGTTGCAGGAATACCGGACGGCGCTGATTTCCGCCGCTGTGACCGGGCAGATTGATGTGCGGGAGGAAGCAGCATGAGCGACATCAGACTGTTTCGATTCGATGGCGAGGGCGTCACCGAAATCGAGGGACAATCCGTGGCCGTGGAGAAATCGCTCCAGACGACTATCGAGAAGCACTGTGATGCCTTCTTCGGCGTGCGGTTTCTCGCCTCTGAATACAGCACCGGCAAAAGCCACAGTGGACGGATCGACACCCTGGGCATTGACCGAGACGGTTGTCCGGTGATCTTCGAGTACAAGCGGACGATCAACGAGGCGGTCATCAGCCAGGCGTTGTCTTACCTCGATTGGCTGGACGACCACCGAGAGGCGTTCCAGCTTCTTGTCCTTGAGAGACTGGGCAGGGCGGCATCGACTGGAATCCGCTGGAGTTCTCCTCGTCTTCTGTGTGTCGCTGGCGACTTCACCCGGCACGATCAACACGCCATCCGCCGGATCAATTGCAGGATAGAGCTGATTCGCTATCGCTGTTACGGGGACGGTCACATCCTCTTCCAGTGGATCAACGCCCCCACCGCTGGCGGGGAGGGTTTCTCGGGTTCAACGCAACCCCGTGAACGTCGGCAAAGAGAAAAGGGCACAGGGGATCTCGACGATGTGCGGCAGCAGTTCTGGAGCACACTGCTCCAACGGGCAAGGACGAAGACCAGACTCCACAGCAGCATATCCGCTGGTCAGCGCAGCTACTTGCCCACGAGCTCTGGGAGAAGGGGTTTCACCTACCAGTATTCAATCCGCCAACATGAGGGTTCGGTGTTCGTGTGGATTGACCGGGGTAAGGACGCAACGCAGGAGAACAAGCGATTGTTCGATCTTTTGGAGAAGTCCAAATCAGACATTGAAGGCTCGTTCGGAGGGGCGCTCTACTGGGAGCGAGGAGACGGAATGCAGGCATGCTGCATCTCCAAGGTTCTCTCGATTGGCGGTTACCGAGACCGAGACAAGTGGCCGGAGATCCAGGACGCCATGATCGACGCCATGATTCGGCTGGAAAGGGCGTTGAAGCCGCACATCGCCAAGTTGGACTTGTAGATGATCGACACTTCAGAAAAGAACTTTGAAGCCGCCATCGAAACCGCCCTGCTCGGGGATCTGACCGGACCGGCGACTCTGGCGGAAAGCGGGATCGGCGTTTACCGGTCTGGCGGGTACCACCGGCGTGAGCCCGCCGATTTCGACCGGGATCTGTGCCTCATCGCCAAGGACGTGGTGGGTTTCCTCTCCGCCACCCAGCCCAAGGAATGGCAAAAAATGCTGGCGATGCACGGCGCCGACGCCAAACCGCTCCTGCTCAAACGTCTCGCCGCCGAAATCCACAATCATGGCACCCTCCATGTCCTCCGCAAAGGCATCAAAGCCAACGGGTGCAAGTTCCAGTTGGTCTTTTTCCAGCCCTCTTCGGGTCTAAACGAGTCCGCCCAGAAGCTCTACCGGGCCAACCAGTTCGCCATCGTCCGCCAACTCCACTACAGCCAGAAGAACGAAAACTCTCTCGACCTGGCGATCTTCCTCAATGGGCTGCCGCTCTTCACCGCCGAATTAAAAAACCCATTCAAAGGGCAGTCCGTCCAGGATGCGGTCAAACAGTACCGCCTGGATCGGGATCCAAAGGAACCTCTTTTTCATTTTGGTCGGTGCCTTGCCCATTTCGCCGTGGACCCGTCCCTGGTCTACGTGACCACCGAACTGCGGGGCGGCAGGACGGCGTTCCTCCCCTTCAACCAGGGGCGTGACCTCGGGGCGGGCAACCCGCCCTCGATGCTCGGTTTCTCGACCGCCTACTTGTGGGAACAGGTCTGGGCTCGGGACAGCGTCCTGAACCTGCTCCAGCATTTCATCCACATCGTCGAAATCGAAGACGACAAGGGGAACCGGACAGGGGAGAAAAAACTCCTGTTCCCCCGGTACCACCAACTCGATTGCGTCCGGCGGATTGTCGCCGATGCCCTGAACCGGGGGGCGGGGCAGTGTTACCTGGTGCAGCACAGCGCCGGGAGTGGCAAGAGCAACACCATCGCCTGGCTGGCGCATCAGTTGTCCGTTCTGCACGATGCGAAGAACGACAGGATTTTTGACTCGATCATCGTGGTCACCGACCGCCGGGTGCTCGACCGCCAGCTCCAGAGAACGGTGCGGCAGTTCGAGCAGACCCTGGGCGTGGTCGAGAACATCGACACCACCTCCCGCCAATTGAAGCAGGCACTGGAGGACGGGAAAACCATCATCGTCACCACGCTCCAGAAGTTCCCCGTGATCGCCGACCAGATTGGGGCGCTCAAAGGAAAACGGTTCGCCGTCATCATCGACGAAGCCCACTCCAGTCAATCGGGCGAGAGCACCAAGAGCCTGAAAACGGTGCTCGCCCCGACATCCCTGGAGGAAGCCGAAAAGCAGGACGCCGAGGAAGGGGACGATCTCGAAGACCGGATCGTTTCGGAGATGAAGCGGCGGGGGCGATTGCCCAACGTCAGCTACTTTGCCTTCACTGCCACCCCCAAGAACAAGACCCTCGAGCTGTTCGGGCGCAAGCGCCCGGACGGGAAATTCGAGCCGTTCAGCCTCTACTCGATGCGGCAGGCCATCGAGGAGAAGTTCATTCTCGATGTCCTGGAGAACTACACCACGTACCAGGCGTTCTGGGCGCTCCTCAAGAAAACCAAGGACGACCCCAACTACGATCGTGAGAAGGCGGAGTACCTGCTCAAATCCTTCGTCGGCCTGAGCCCGCACACCATCGAGAAAAAAGTCGCCATCATGGTCGAGCACTTCTCGAACCACGTGCAGCACCGGATCGGGGGGAAGGCGAAGGCGATGATCGTCACCCGGTCACGCCTTCATGCCGTCCGATACAAGCTGGCGGTGGATGCGTACCTGAAGGCGAAGGGATACCCGTTCAAGGCGCTTGTGGCGTTTTCCGGCACGGTCAAAGACGGTGGCAGGGACTACACCGAGTCCGGCATGAACTCCGAGTCGGTGGGCAAAAATGTCCCCGAGACCGCCACGGCGGCGACATTCCACCAGAACGAATTCCGGATCCTGATCGTGGCGAGCAAGTTCCAGACGGGATTCGATGAACCGCTGCTCCACACCATGTACGTGGACAAGAAACTGGGCGGGGTGAACGCCGTCCAGACGCTCTCCCGCCTGAACCGGATCTGCCCGCCGGACAAGGAGGAGACGATGGTGCTGGATTTTGCCAACGAGGCGGACGAGATCCAGAAGGCGTTCCAGCCCTACTACGAAAGAACGCTGCTCAAGGAAGCCACCGACCCCAATCTCCTGTACGATCTCCAGACCAGGCTGGACGGGTTCCATTTCTTCACGGAATCGGACGTCCAGGCGTTCGCCGTCATTTATTTCAGTCCCAAGGGGACCCAGGACAAGCTGCACGGGGCGCTGGCACCCGTGGTCGCCCGATATGGGGAAGCGCCCTTGGACACGCAATCAGACTTTCGTGGAGCACTCGTCGATTTCGTGCGCCTCTACGCCTTCCTCTCCCAGGTGATCACGTTCACGGATCCCGACCTCGAAAGGCTCTACGTGTTCGCCAAACTGCTCTGGCGGTTGCTCCCCGTGAACCGGGATCCATTGCCGGTCGAAGTGCAAAACAACATCGACCTCGATGCGTTCCGCCTCCAGAGGACCGGGACGACCAAGATCCAGCTCAAGACCGGGACGCAGACGCTCGATCCGATGACGCCGAGGGAGGAGGGTGGGGTCACACCGCAGGACATCGAACCCCTCTCGAAGATCATCAAGGAATTGAACGACCGGTTCGGGACGGATTTCAGCGAGGAAGACAAGGTGTTCATCCTGCAATTGGAGCAGCGGATTGCGAACAACCCGGCCCTGGCGGCGAGTCTCGCCGTGAACCCCCCCGAGGACGCCCGATTGACGTTCAACCAGACCGTCAACGATGCCCTCCAAGACATGGTCCACGCCAACTTCAAGTTCTACAAACAAATCACCGACAACCCCGATTTCGCCAACGACTTCCTGGGCTGGCTCTTCGAGCGGTACCGGAAATCGAAGGGGGCGTGACGGGGAGAATCGGCGGATCGCAGGCGCATGGTGGTGTGCGCCGTGTACAGCATACCAAAGTATGCAGTCCTCACTGGAAAGCGCATTCGACTCCGTTACCATCAATCCGCCACGTGATTCGCTCGTCGCCCGCTCCAAAACCGTTTTTCCTTTGTCTGCTCGCCGTCATTTTGATACCTTTCAGCGCAGAGACCCTGAAACACGCAGACTGATATTCATTACTGAAAAGCATGCGGGAGGAGGAATTGCACATGAAGACCCTGAAACGGCTGCTGCTCGCATTCACTGGATTGTCCCTCTTGACGCTTTTGCCCCCTGTCCAGGCGCAGTCGTATCTCACCGAGGGTTTGGTGGCGTATTATCCGTTCAATGGAAATGCAAATGATGCAAGCGGGAGCGGGAACAATGGGAATGTGATTGGGGCTCAGCTCGCCGCCGACAGGTTTGGAAGCGCCAGTTCCAGCTATTCCTTCAACGGCATAGACAACTACATCAATGTTCCGAATTCGCCCAGCTTCAACTTCGGAGAACACATCACCATCTCAGCGTGGATCGACGCTGATTACTTGAGGCCGTCCCAAGCTGCAGGTGGAATGCCTGTCGCCGTCGTCTCCAAAGGGTACGATGGTGGAACAATGGACTGGCACTTCGCCGTTAACGGCCAGCAGCAGCGACCTGTTATAGCCATCAACGACGGGTGGGTGTATTGGGATTCAACACCCGTTGTGCAAGCTCAGGTTTGGCAGCAGGTCGTGTACACTTACGATGGCTCTGCGATGAAGACATACTTGAATGGTGTGCAAACGGGCCAACAGGCGGCATCAGGCACCTTCCGAGTCAGTGCTTCGCCACTGTGGATCGGAGCGTACTACCCTTCCTATTTTGCATGTTTCTTTCCGGGAAAACTCGACGACATCCGCATCTACAACCGAGCCCTCTCACAAGCAGAAGTCCAGGCGCTCTTCACACTTGAGAGCACCCCCCCTGTCCCCCACCGTGCGACTGCGAAGGTGCAGATCGTGAACGGCTACGTGGTCGGCTTCACCATGACGGATCACGGATACGGATACTCCGACACTGAGCCCCCGGCAGTTCGCATTCGGGATGCGGTCGGAACCGGAGCGGTTGCCCATGCGGTGGTGGAGAACGGATTGGTCGTCCGCATCGAAATCGACAACAACGGACGAAACTACACGGGGAATGCCACGGTGTTGATCGCCACCCCGCCGTTCTGGCCCACGATGTCGGTTTTCGTGAGCAGGATCACAGTGAAGATGGCTGTTGTCCTCGGGCGGAAGTACCAATTGGACGTCTCCAGCGACATGCAGACGTGGTCTCCGTTTGGCGACCCGTTTGTGGCTGAAGAGGAGGAGATCACGCAGGAGTTCCCAGTCACGGAGACGCAGAAGTTTTTCCGTATCAGGGAAGTGCAGTGACAGACGGCGCTAAAGCGTTTCCTTCATTCCATCACTGGACGCCGTGGATTGTGAAAGATGCTCATTATGAGACGAGATGACGCAACGGCGATCGACAAGTACGTAGCCTTTAAAAGGGCAATTGACACTTACAGGGTCTACTTGGCTCAGGGGAACAGGATTGGAGCATACGTAGTTGTGTTCTCGATTCTTGAGGATCGTCTTTCGGCCTGCTACTTTCTCTTGCACCAGGAGAAGAATCTACAACCTCGTTGCCGTCATCCGGAGTTCATGCGGAGGCTGGGCTTCGTGAAAGCACAAAGCGATATGACGAATGAGGAGTATAGTCGCTGTGCGGTCCTCGCTGACGAACGGAATCGACTAATCCATGCTGCGATGTGGAACCTGGATGCGTTTGATCAGGCAGATTTCGAAGGCGTCATAAATGCGGCACGTAAGCTGGACAATCGTGCTAAAAGACTGAGGAGAGCCAGGAAGAAGAGATTGAAGGCACAAGGCGGATGTTGTGCGCCCGGTTAGCAAGGACTGAATCGTCGGTGAGGGACGTCGCACAGGTCACTTAGTGACGCCTGCTCAATCCTCCAGCAGCGTCAGCAGAAGATTTCCATACCCCACCAGTCCGCCCCCAGGTCGGACGGTCATATCGTCGTTTTTTAAATACACCCCCAGCAACCGCCCGCCCGGCGCAATCAACTCGATCCGGTCGTCGGATTCCCGCAAATATCCGAGGATCCGCCCGCCTCTGCCGATGATCGATTTCACAGAATATCCTCCGAGCTCAGCAGATCCCGCAACCTGGCGTCCTGGATACCCTCGGCGACAGCGGCGTACACGTTGGCCATGGGGATCAAATCGCTGTCCTCAATTGGGAACTGGCAAGTGCTGGCGGGCTCGAAAACCCGGTCTTGGACATTCTCGGTGGCGATCACGAGCGTGTTCGCTTCGTCCTCCCTGGTCGCCCGGCAAAAGAGAAGCGCCAGACCTTCGCTTTCCTTCAGCACGAGGGCGAAGATCAGGCGATTCGTTCCCGGCACCCGATATGGGACTTTGCGGACGAGGCAGATTTTCATTCTTAATCCCCAAACTGGTCGAGGTTCATGCAGCGGAGGTGCGTTGTTCCTCCCGCACCGACCGCACAAGGCGGCAGGTGGACGACAACGGCAGTCCAAGCTCCCGTGAAATGACCCGTGCGCCCTTTCCCTGTGCCACCAGGGTGGCGACCGCTGGCTTGTGCTGGTCGAGGGTGCTCGGGCGGCCCAGTTTGCTGCCACGGGCCTTTGCAGCGGACAGTCCGGCATTGACCCTCTCCCGGATAATTTCTCGCTCGAACTCGGCGACCGCCATGAGCACCCCAAGCTGGAGTCGCCCCGCCGGGTTGGAGTCGGACGTGTCGAGACCCTGAGTTGTGCAAACTAAAGCCGTCCGGTGGTTCGCAAGTTCGGCCACAAGCTGCGCCAGATGCGGAAGTGAACGCCCCAGCCGATCCAGCTTGAACACAACGATTCGCTCGACCCGCCCCTTCCGGACTTGGGCCAGAAGGGAATCCAGCCCCTGCCGGGTGAACTTGGACCCGCTGATGGTGTCGGCGAACTCGACGACGCTCCCCCAGTTCCGGCGACGGCAGAATTCCCTAAGTTCGACCAACTGGGAGTCGTGCGCCTGCTTGTCGGTGCTGACCCGGGTGTAGATGGCGGTCTTCATGGGCGTCCTCTAAATCAAATGTTTCCTGCACCCCCCCTTTTTTGGACTTTTTCCGCCTTGCGGGAATGAGGGGGATTTCGAGTACGCCCCGCCCCATCCCTTCCGGCGACTGGTTGCGACTTGAAGGGTGGCGTTCATGGTCATGGATGGTTTTCGCTTGCCTCGGCGGGTGACTTGCGATTTACTGTGGCAACAATAAATGATGAACCGGGCAGCGGTCAAGGAATATCTGTTACAACACTAATTCTTTTCCACAGATGCCGCCCAAACACAAACGGAAGAGGGGACGCCCGCCACTGCCTGAGGGGGCCGGAAAAGAATCCCGGCTCGTATGCCGCATCTCTGCGGCAGAAGATGAGACGATCAAGGCGGCGGCGAAGAGAGCAGGTTTGACCACGAGCGATTTTGTCAGACGGGCGGTTTTGGCGGCTGCGAGGAGGCCGATGCCGGGAGCGTGATTTAAGAAGGGATATCATTCAGCTTTTGGCACGGGCCGCTGTCCCAACACCCTCCCCCGCCACGGATACCATGAATGGAGATTTAATTGTGAATGGCGACAGTCCAGACTGGGCCGAAAAAAAATCAGGCACCTCCAGCGTGCCGGTTCTGGGGTGCCGTCATCCGTGGATCGGGGATGGGTCTGGGGTGATGGCGACGAGGATTCACAGGATGAGGCTGTCAATGCCGACTTGTGGTCATCGCCCAATCGACCACAATATATAGTGGTGGTCGGAGACTGCCATTTTGGCTCTTCCTGCCCCTAAAAAGTGTTGACCTTTTCTCACGGATGTGCATAATCGTTACAGGCTCGGAAAGAGCGGCAAAGTCTGGGGTTGGGCGGAAAAACACTACCTAACCCACTGGTTTCGAGATACTTCGAATTAATCAAGAAATCGTCCGTAAACACACGGCAGGCGGATTGTTGCCTCTTTATGAGCCAAAATGGCGCAAACAATGAACACAGTAACCTCGGAAACCTCGGTCCGGACTCACGTCAACGACAACCATGAGTGCGATACATCTCAGTCCACCCTCGATCTCGAATACATCAAGGAAATCACGTCATACCGGATTGACGGCAGTGCGTGGTTCCGGTCCTCAACGGACCCTCGGTGGGAATTGCACAACATGGTCGGGAAGATGCCGATCTTCTGGCCACTCACACGAGACCCGGCCAACCGCTGGGGTTCGTCCGAGGCCCTGTTTCAGGCGAGCCAATACACATCGGACGCCCAATGTCTTCCCGCATCGGCGGCACCGGGAAGGAATCCGTTCGTCCGGGAGCGGATCCGCCAGACCAGCAGTCCACTTTGGGCGAAGCGGACCCAGAAGTGCGCCATTGCCAAGGGGTTGGTTCGGAAGGACTGGGAAGCGGAGGATGTCCAAATTAAATCCATGCTGTGGGTCTTGGAGTTGAAGTTATTCTGGAACCCCGAGACGTTTGGGCAGGTTCTTGCCGCCACAGGCGATCGGCCGATCATTGAACTCCTGAACCCGAAGCGCAAAAGGGATTTTTTCTGGGGGGCGGTAGACGATTGCGCCGGGGGTTGTCGGGGATGCAATGTCCTCGGCAAACTGCTGATGGATGTTCGGTCGAGACTGGAGAGCGTGAAACGGGGGGAATTCACGTTCCCCGGAGGATTCTTGCTGCCGTGAGGAAAGGCGCCGGTGACAGTATTGTCACCGGACGGATCTTGGGGTGCCCTCACCCGTTGCCCGAGGATGGGTCTGGGCACATGGTGATACCCAACAATGTCCTGTAATGGGACAGTGACCTGAAAGAAAACTCCGTTTCTCATCCCTTCTTGGAATCGAAACCGAGAAGGGGACGGTTTTGTCGTGACGGTCAGAATCCGCCAACCAAATCCCGAACCTGCATCCCCAGAGCCTTGGCGATTTTCACCACGTTATCGACGCAAGGCGACTCCACTCCTCTCTCGACTCTGGAAATAAAAACGGTCGAGAGATCGGCTTTCTCGGCCAGCCGCTCTTGGCTCATCCCCGCCGCTTTGCGACCTGCCCTGACGGCTTCGCCCAGCAGGCGGCGGTGTCTGGGCATACCCGCCATAGCCCATCAAAAGAACAAAACTGAGCGCAAACGACCATGTCGTTAACGACCAGTATTTTCTTGCTCTCTTGGTGATGGAGATCCCAAAGTGGATCATGCAACACTCAAAACCCCTGTCTGGACTCCTCTCTCTCACCCTCATCCTGGCGGCTGGCGCACAGGCCCAGTTCGATCCCACGGACGGGTTGGTTGGATACTACCCCTTCAACGGGAATGCGAATGACGAGAGCGTGAACAGCAACGACGGCAATGTGAGCGGGGCGCAGTTGGATCTCGACCGGTTTGGAAACCCTTCCCGTTCTTTTTCTTTTTCCGGGTACCCGGAATACATCGAGACCACGGCGGCGGTGGGGTTCCCTTCAGGGACGGAGGACTTTACGGTGTCGCTCTGGGTCCAAGTTGCGAGCCTCCCGCCGGACGCTCAAATCCTGTTCTGCAACAGCGTGGTCGGGGATTTTGAACTCACAATCTACCGAACGACGACAGGGAGCACAGCCCCAATGGACTTCATGATGGGAGGCGACTACGGCGTCCCTGAAGTTCGGACCGCCGACGTGCTGTGGGAATCGGGCCGGTGGTACAACGTCCAGCTTGTGAGGTCGGGAAATCATTTTGCAATTTATCGTGATGCCACCGTCATCGGCGAGAACGACGTGGACAGCACAATCACCGCACCCCCCGGTTCCCGAAACATCCGGTTTGGTCTCGGCGTGCCGCCGCAGGTGCACCAGTTTGGCGGCGGTCTTGACGACATCCGCATCTACAATCGAGCCCTCTCCGGCGATGATGTCGGGGCGCTCTACCGCTTGGAGTCGGTTCCGGAGCCCCAGACCTACGCCCTGGCTTTCGCCGTCGGATTGATCGGGTTTGGGATCATTCGGCGCCGGTCCCGCTGACGGGGTAAATCAGCGCCGTCCAGGAGGTCTCTCCGTCTGTCCTGATCTCCGGCCGTCCAGCCCAACAAGCTGGACGGCTTTTTGTTTCCTGCTGTCGCCGATAGGCGCCGGGCAGAAGACATCGAGGGTCGTTTTTCACGGAGCGCCACAGTGACACTCGTTTAACATTCCTGGGAGTTGTGGTATTGCATGCGCCATATTGGCACGTCAGAGGCACAAGAGAACCGTTGACTTTTCTCGCAGATCGGTACAATGGAGGGATGATCCACGAAGCTGCCTCTGTAACGACTCAGACCGTAAGAGCCCTGCCGACCAAAGTGGCACCGTGGCCAATTCCGAGGGTGCCGAGTAGTTCATTTCGTCCTCCTGCCGCAGTAGTCGATACTGGGAACCAAGCACATAATCCATGGGATTTCATTTGCATAAATAATTGTCCCCCAACGAGTTGCACGATTTTTGGTCTTGACTTCCCTTCTCTGATCGGTATAATCGCCGCCATGATGACTAACAGAGAGTCCTGCCGGGGTCGGAGAGAGTAAGGAAACCGCCCCGCTGACTTAGGAGCGCCCGAAAGGGCAATCTCAGAAAGGTCCGAATCAATCGGCGGGAGGACTTTTTGTCTCAAGATCACAGTAAACACAAATAAGTATATGACAAATAATGACAGTACGAAAGAGGTCGGAACAACGAACCCGACCGACAGTGAAAACAAAACCACAAACGCACGGGGCAACCTCCCGGTTGTCGCCGAGTCGGGCGACTACGAGCAGCACGAGTGCAACCTTCTCCTCCCCCCGATGCTGCCAGACCAGGTCAAACTGCTGACCGAGGACATCCGCCGGAACGGGTTGAAGATGCCGATTGTGCTGTGCGACGGGAAAATCCTCGACGGGTGGAACCGTTACCAAATCTGCCGCCAGTTGAAAATCGAACCCCGCTTCGAACAGTACAAAGAACACCAACCGCTCCGAGAGTGCTGGTCACTCAACATCGCCCGCCGGCACCTCGAAACCAGTCAACTGGCGGTGCTCGCCAACGAGATGATGGACAGAATGGCGGGTCTGAGGGTGGCGAAGGAAGGAGACAAAAATGTCTCCGCAACCAACGTGGACCAGACCGCCAACGGGGCGGGCACAAATGCGAAAACGAAGGGGAAGACCCGTTCGCTGGTATCCAGGTTCGTGGGCGTCAGCGAGGGATACATCCAGAAGGCGAGGGCACTCAAAAAGGAAGCGCCCGACCTCTACGAAAAGGTGCGGGTCGGCAAATTCAACCTGAGAAAAGCGGAGGGGCACCTGTACAAGCGGCGGGAAGCGGCGGCGAAGGACACTTCCGCCGTTGTGTTCGATCCGGCCGAGAAGCGGTTCCTCCTGCACAACTGCGACATCCTGGAAGCGCCAATCCAGGACGGGTCAATTGACGCAATTATTACGGATCCGCCCTACGGCGGCGACGACCTGGACTGCTGGCGCAAACTCGGTGAGTTCGGCGCCCGGAAACTGAAAGCGGGTGGAGTGCTGCTGGCGATGGGCGGTCTGTACAATTTGCCTGAGCAAATCCAGAACCTGAAGGCGGGCGGACTGGAGTACTACTGGATGCTCTGCTGCATGTATGAACGGCAACACGGCGATTACCCCAGGCCAAGGAAAGTGCGAACATTCTGGAAACCTGTCCTCTGGTTCGTGAAGGGCGAATACGACCGAACGTTTCAAGAGACGGATGTGTTCCCCGACCCCTATGCGAACGCCTCCCGAGGGAAAAAGTACCACAGATGGGGGCAATCACTCCCGTTCTTCACGACTTTGATTAACAAATTCACGTACGCCGACGAACTCGTTTGTGATCCGTTCCTTGGCGGCGGAACCACCGGGATCGCCTGCCTCGCCTTGAAGCGCCGGTTTGTGGGCATCGAGGTTGACCCCGTGGCATACGCCACAAGTCACCGACGCCTCACTGAATGGAAACCCGAACCGATTACGGTGGAACTCACCCCCCAGGCGGAACAGGAAGCACTGGCATCGTAAGGCACCGGGACCTCCGCAACACAAAGACCCGACGGCAAAACACGCTTTATGCAAAATAAAATAAAAAATAAAGAGGCGGTCGGCTCATCGAGCACGACTGAAAACCGAAACATCAACAACACATCCGTCGCTCCAGTCCAGTTGGAGTTCAAGTTCGTGGAGCCTGAACAACTGACTGGGGTGGGCGTCTCCAAGCCGACACGACGAACGACGACAACGGAAGGCACCGAGACCTCCGCAACACAAGAACCCGTAGGCGAAACAAGATTTATGAAAGAAAAACCAAATCAAATGGCGATCGGCTCATCGAGCACGACTGAAACAGAAAAGAAATCCCCAGCCGCACCGGACACGCCAGGAGTGGGTTGCCCGGTCAAATCTCCAACCGCTGGACGGAGGAGGAGGGGAATCTCCGAGCGAGTGTTGGAAGCGTGGAAACGACGCATACCTGCCCTGAAAGAGAAACAGGTGCGCCTGAACGAAACCGAATGGCACCGCCGAGGATTCCGACTCAAAGAGAACGCAAAGGGGCGACCCTACGAGTACGTCTGCCCGTCGCACTACACCCACATCGGTTGGCGCTTCGGTGCTCACGAAGTTGAACCCCGGTACTGCCGGAGGGGATTCTCCGCTCGCCGCCTGCAATTCGCCATGATCTTCGGCGAAGGGGGTGCCCAATGAAATATATTGATGTCCACCGAGACGGCGACAGATGCCGACTCCCAGACGGGAAGTTGTTCCAAATCGTCGTGGCGGAGGGGATTGACGCCGAGGGCGACTGGATCCCGTCACGTGTCGAGTCCTTCCGGACGGACGAGGAGTTCGTGGAGGGATTGAAAAAGTATTTGGGCACCGGCGACGGTGTCGTCATCCGTGCCCCCGCCGGGTTCAACGGACTCGCCACACGACTTGGACTTCCTCTGCTGCGGGGAGAGTGGGGTTTGTTGTGAGGACCAGACCGCTCAAAAGCACGGGTTCCGGACTGGGGGGTGACGGGTTCATGGTGAGGGTGGTGAGGATGGTGAGGGTGTTTTCTTCCTGCTCCAGCGGGCTACCACACATGCCCCCCATATTCTCTCTGAGAGTATAAACACCCTCACCATCCTCACCATACTGGGGTAACCTGTTGTTGTGTAAGCACTTAACCCGGTGAGGGTTCAGGTTTCAACCCTCACCATGCCCTCACCAAGCCTCACCAGACACTCCGGGACGAAGATATAATAAGAAGTTTACCTTATAATAAATCGACATTTCGCCTTGTATTTGATATGTATTGATACGACAAAATGAAAACGGAATCAATCAATCTAATCTATTTTGGGTGTCTGGTCTCCACCACGCCTCTGAATTCCACCCTGAGTATGGGTTTTTGCCCGAAGGCCCCGGCTCCAGACATCCTCCCAATTCAATCGGAATATCAATGGCAAGACAGAATACTCAAACGAAGTCGAGGCGGTCTCCTGCCTCCAACAACCACAACAACCAACCGGCCGAGGACAGAGACCCCGACCGTCACCTCCCCGACAAAGACAAGGTGCTGATCGACCTTGCCGAGATGGGCTACCAGCTCAACCGGTTCGGCGGGTACGAACGCCGAGATGAAAAAACAAGTGCTCCGGTGCCCGTGACGTTGCCGGTGTTGGCGACTCGGATCATCGACCACAGACAGCGCCAGGAGAAACACCCCCTCCACAAGGAAAGAATCCTGGACGTCCTCGTCGAACACTCACAGCACCGGTGCGATCAACTGTTTCTCGACAAAATCACGGAGACGAACCACGTCGCCGGCACCCCCAACCGGATCGAGGACATCTGCCGGTCGATTGCGGGGCCGGATTTCCACCCCCTCTATCCAGTCGTCCTGAGCCACGTTGGCTGGTGCATCAAGCGCCGGACACGGGGACTTGAGGTCAAATACCCGCTGCTGGTCAACCTCAGCGGGCCGGAAGAGTGCGGGAAATCTTTCCTCGTCCAACGCATGTTCAAGGCCGTGCTGCCCGAAGGATTCCACGAGGAGTTGAAGGACAGCGGCGAGGTGCTCGGGAATCTCCAGAAGTTCGGGTATGTGTTCACGGATCGTCTCGGCGTCATCCTCGGCGAGATGGCGAACATGCCGGAGGTGTCCATCGACACGCTGAAGGATTTGATCGACGCCCCTGAAATCCACTACCGGGTCTTCCGCACGCAAGCGAGCGCCAAGGGTCCAAATCGGGCGCAGTTGATCGGCACCAGCAACAAGCACATCCGGGAGATCCTCCAGCGAGACGAGAACATCCGAAAATACTGCAATATCGCCTACGACGAATGCTCACGACCTGAGCGGGTCAACAAACGCTGGCCCATCATTGAGAATTTCGACTGGTGCGAGTGGATGCGGTCGATTGACGAGAAAGCCCCCTCCCCGTTGGAGCCGGTTTACGGAGAGTTCAAGAAGTGGGCGAAGGCCGACTGCTACCGTCCAACCGATTCGGAGGTCTGGCTGAGCGGGTACATCCACAAGTATCCCGGTTCGAGAGTGCAGTTTTCCGAACTCTGTTCTGCCTACCAAGCGATTGAGGCGATCCCCCAAAAGGCGAAGCTCGGAGCGGGGAAGTTCCAGCAACTCTTGCTGCGGGTCGGGTGCGTCAAACACGTCGTTTCGGGGCGCATGTTCTATGAACTGCCGACTTCAGTCCCGCCACTGGAGGGGTGGGAAGCGTATTTCCCGCAAACGATTGACGAACTGAAGAAGCAGTGGTTCGGGGAACACCCGCAAAAATGAAAAGAAGGCTCTCCCTGATCCCCAGTGCGTGGGTTGACGCCGAGACCAAGGCCTTGCACGTGGGCGAGGTCGGATTTGCGCAGGAAATTGAAACCCTGTCCGACCTCGCCGACCTGGCGATCAACTTCGATCTCGCCCCAGCCGTCTTCAGCGACAATACCCGAAAGAAGTCCCATCTGGAGTCGATGGACTGGGTGATCTACGACTTTGACGATGGCACACCGTCCGCCCGCATCCACGAAATCCTCTCCGGCGACAATTGCCGGGGGTGGCGCCTGAACCACTTGGTTGCAGGGAGCAAAAATCACCTGCGGGACAAAGGCGACGGACGGGGCGTGGTTGAGCGGTTCCACATCTTCCTTCCGCTTCAGACGCCGATCACGGACGCAGATTTTTATTCGTTTCTCTGGGGCGAGTTCGCCCGCCTGTTCCTGCGGGGTTTGACCCCCGATCCAGCGTGCAAGGATGTGTCCCGGTACTTGGCAAAGCACTCATCGGTTCTCTTTGTCGAGGACGAGGGGATCGACGTGCCGCTGGAGATGTTCCGGCGACTCCAACAGATTCGCCAGGACGCCGCCAAACAACCAGTTCCCCGCCCGCAACGTCGTGCCCAATCGGAGTTCAAGGGGACGATGGGCGAGGGCAGCGCCACCGACCGTTTCCGCCGGACGTATGCATTCCGGCTCCTCCGAGATGAAATGTCGGCCGACGGCCAACGGTACGCCAAGAGCGCCACAATCGTCGGCGTGATGATCAAGTGCGGTTTGAGCGCCGATGAAGGGTTGGCGCTCTTCGACCATCACGCCATCTACGGGAATTCGTTCACGAGGAAGAGCGTGGAGAGGATGTTCCGGCAGTTCGGGGCTGGGTGACGAATACCGTGGTTCATCCCCGACTACGAAGACGACCTGGATCGTCGGAAACCGCACTGCGGAAGTTCTTTCCACCGGTCGCACGTCGGGCGCACACGGGTCATCGGCGTCTTCGGGCAGAGGCGGATCGAGATTTGAGCGGTGCCGTGGTTGAAATCCGGCATGTGACGGATTTGGCGGTGGCAAAAAGAAAATCGTCGCCGGTGCATACCTGTCCGATTTCGACCGACCCTCACCCAGGTGGGTCAATTCTCATGAGCACACCCGGGTCAATTATCGTGAGCGGCGACGGAATCGATTTCGATCAGAACGTCCCCGTGGAGAGGTTTTCTACCCCACTTCGCACCAACCATACCCCCCCCGAGCGCCATGAAGAGACAGACCGCCGATTTCCCCAATATATCCCCCCAGACCACGGGTCGGCGTGGATGGACGAACATCACCCCCACCGTGGAGGCTCAGATTCCGGCGGAAGAGACGTTAGTCCGTCTCGAAACTCACGGTTGTGCGAGGACATACCGGCCACACCGCCTTCCTGTACTTCGTATTTGTAGGTTTCCCGCCACGTCCTCACGGTCAGGTCGAAATAACCCTCCACCGGCTTTGCGCCGCCACACAGTGACAGCACCTCAACGCCGGCTCGTGAGAACATCACCAATCCGACGTTCATCTTGTGCGAGTCCTTGCTTCCAAGGCGCAGATGCACCGCTCTCCGGAAGTATGACGCCGCACCCGTTGCTACGGGCCATTGCTGTCCAAATGCCAGTCCTCGGGACGAAACGAGTCCGATTTCGGACAAATGCTGGAGTTTACCGAACGTGATTCCCGCCCCCCCGAAGATCTGGTTGTCTGGCTCATAGACCACAGGTATCGGCTCCCCCTCAATATGCCAAACGAACCGGCAGAGATTCAGGAAGGTCTCAACATCGTACCGGTCGAAGGACGCCAGCAGGTTCACCGTCCGTTTTGAGTATCGCCCCGGGCTCTCGGCTTCACCCGCAAGAACCCGTGCCCACATCTCTTGCATTTCTTCATCCGAAACAAGCCTGCACCGCTCGAAAAAGTTGACGATCCAATCCTTAGACATCTCGGCAGGGCGGGCAGCTTTGCTTACTTGAGGGAGCGCTTTTAAAGTAATGGCCTCCATGTTGGCCTGCCTCTGGGCTTCTTCGAGCACGAAACGTGTGAGCGCCCGTTTCTGGAGATCAGTGATTTCGATCTTGGTTTCGACTGCCGCAACAGCCTTGATGCGGTCTGCATCGGCTTCCGCCTGTGCGACTCGCCGGACCTGCCAAGGCTTGAATAGACCCTCAACGGCAGACGCAACGACTTTAATCAGCCCCTTCCCTGGTTCGGGGAACTTCTCCACGTCGATATTGATGAGCGAGATCATTCTAGAGATGGCAATACACGCTATAGTGAGACTCGGAACACTCGGCCAATCCGGAACTGGGAGGGAGCTTCCGCTCCCTCCACGACGCTAACTCCTGTTCGACTTCTTTGGCGACGTACCCCTACCCGGTAGGGGGATGTGTTCCCGCACCGTAGTGTTCGGACGCCTTTTCGCTGTTCCATCCGGAACAAATCGCCCGGTCACCGCTGAACGTTCTCCAATTCTGGCTTTACGATCACTCATCACAATTCACCACCTTTCTGGCCCACGGAGTATTCGAGATGAACTGACCACAACATCTCGTATGGCTGCTTAGATCTACCACCATATGTTGTGGTGTGCAAGCTCGAAATGGAAGTGCGGTAGACAGAGCTGCTTCTGGACACCGGGGCCTCATGGGGTTTGAAGCTCGACCCGACTACTTATTTCCAGTATGCAGTTTCAACGCCAATGCCCATCCTGCGGCGAGACGCTCGTCTACGCCCACCACGCCGGTTTCCGTCGTGCCCAGAGGGAGAAGTCCGTCTGTCGCCGGTGTGCCGCCTCGCCCGCCGTGATCAAAAAGAAAATCACCGAGGTTGAGCAGCGCCGAGCAGCGGAGATTGGCGACAGGAATCCGCTGGCGGTGTTTTTTTCACGCATTGAGGCGAGCGTGTCGGGATCGTTGCGGCCAGGAGCGGCGAAGCTTCCGGAGTCGATTTCCGGCGACCGCAAATAGCACGCACCAGGGCGGGGGCACCCGCTGTTGTCATCCTCCCAGTCAGAACCATATCCCCCCTGGCGTATGGGGGGGGGCGGGGGAGGGGAGAGTAACCGTGGCGACGGAGGCGACTCAATGCACATGCTCCGATCCAGACGAGTTTTGTAACGGCGTCGCCGGGGGAGAAGAAGGGGGCGTAGGAGACGGACAACTGGCGGGAGCTTTGAGGACGTGAACGGCGTTGCTTCTTGGTGACGGGAGGATATTCCAGAACCCCTCAACCTCAGCCTGGGAGATCTCGCCCTTGTAGAAGTTCTCGATGACGGCAGGCGAGTTGCCCATCATGTAGCGCAACTGCTCGATGTTGCGGTGCGTGGCATAGTGGAAGGTGGCGAAGGTGTGGCGAAGGCCGTCGTGCACCCAACCGAAACCGAGCGACGGTTTGATCTTCCTCGCAACATTCTGCATGTTGACGTTGGGGATCAACCTCTCCTGCGTCCGGTATGCCTCGAGCCATTTGACGAGGTTGTCCGACATCTTGAACAGCCGCCCCCCCGCCGTCTTCGTGATCTCACGAGGAAGCCAAATCTCTTCCGTGCCGAAGCGTATGTTCTGCCAAGTGAGCCGCTCGCACTCCGCAGGGCGGATTCCGGCGAACAAGCACAGCGCAATGTACGGGGGCAACCCCTCGACCTTCTCGGCCTCTTGCAGGATTCTGGCGCACTGGGCCACCGTGTAGAAACCCGGCGTGGGCCGCTCGACGGAGATTGGCTCGAGGTTGGCGGCTGGGTTGCCTCCCTGCCAGTACCTGGGGATTACCCAATTGAAGAACTGCTGGACGTAGCCCCGCCTGTTCTTGGCGGTCTGGGGGCTGATCCCCTCGGCTTCGATCCACTCCTCAAGTTTGGCCTTGTCAATCTGGGCAATCCGATGGTCGCCAAAGTGGATCTTCATCAAGTTGGCAGCGGATCGGATTCCCTTGACAGTTTTCGGTCGCAGCTTCTTCTTGAGTCCAGTTGCCTTGTCGTCCACCCAAAGCGTGAGCAACTCCGAGGCAAACGGGCTGACTGCCTTCTCCGCCTCGGCACGAAAGTGACCGATTCCAAATTCGACGACTTCTTCGAGCGTCTTGCCAACCAGAGCGCACTGCTCGCCCCAAGCCTTGAGGCGTTCCAATTCCCGCCTCCCGTCAGGGTCGATTTCTATCGAGGACAGCCCGCTCCGTGCGACTTTGGCGGCTGTCGCTGTGGCGAATTGCTTGGCATCCTCCAGTCGAGTGAATGTCCGCCACTTCTGACCGGAATACCCTGTGCGTCGGAGATCGACTTCGAAATAGCGATTCCCGGACTTGACCCGCTCCCGAATTCGTGGCCATTCTCTCCGGTGCGGTCTGAGTTTGGCTCCGGTGCTGATGTGGTAATAGTGTGGTAATAGAGCGGATAATGCAAGTCAAATTCTGGGAGCCAAGTGGTTTGCTATCAATTGGTTGGAGAGGTGGCCGAGTGGCTGAAGGCGGCGGTTTGCTAAACCGTTGTAGGGTCTAAAGCCCTACCGGGGGTTCGAATCCCCCCCTCTCCGCCAGTACACCAAGGAGTAACGAAGACTTGATGCAGGCCAGGCATCGGCGCTTGGCACCGCATCGTGGGTGATGCTAGAGTCCTCGACTGGGTCTGAGGCACGCCTCGCTAGGCTTTGCCTATGAATCGATACCTGTTGCAAGGTATCTTCCTGTGGCGCAAGGTGTGAACACACGGCGAGAATCAGGCGGCAGGCCACGCATGCGAGTCCAGTTGTTGAATTTGAAGCGGCGGCGACAGTGCAGAGCTGTCGAACGGGCGGCGGACCGCGCAGCGGCTGAGGCGGGATGCGCCGAGCAACGCCAGCAAAGGAACCGCTTCGTTCCGCAGGCCAGGGACTGGAGGATCGAAACCGCGCCCGAGCCGTTTTCCGGCGAAGTGCTGGACTGACCATGTATCGGATCGATCAACTTGCTGCGGTGTTGCGCGTGATTGGTGACACCGGAGCGGTTCTCATCGGTGGGCAGGCGGTGAATCTCTGGTCGGAGCGGTACCAGCGTGAGGCGGAGCCCTGGCAGAGCCTGCGGCCGTTTACGAGCGTGGACGTGGATTTGCTAGGCAGCCAGGCGGATGCCCGTGCCTGTGCCGAGGGAGTGGAAGGCACGCTGGAGCTTCCGGAGGACCCGGCCCATACGCCCAACGCCGCCAAGGTTCACTGCCGCAACCCGGACCTTGATCTCGATTTCCTGCACACGGTGAACGGGCTGAACACTGCCGAGGCCGTACAGACGGCCGTTCGACTCCGGCATCGCGACCTTTTCCTACGAGTGTTGCACCCTGTCTTGTGTCTCGAGAGCAAGACGGTGAACCTGATTACGCTCGACCAGTCAGTCGAGGGTCGCCAGGACGAGAAACATCTGCGACTGGCAATTGCCAACTGCGCGGAGTTTCTGGCGGAACTGACGCGCGCGGGCCGGGATCCGACGAGCCTGCTGCGCTGGGCGGAGCGGCTGCGGACGCACGCGAGCAGCCAGGCCGGCTTGGACGTTCAACGTCGGCACGGTGTGGACTTCCAGCAGGCCGTCCCGATCGAGCTGTGGCGATCGGGGGCCGTGCCACTGGCCGAATGGTGTCGGACGGGAGCTCCGCGTTGGCAAGCGGAGGTCCGCCAGCGCATTCAGGATCTCGAAGAGATTGCCCGGTGGGTCGCGGATCTGAAACAGCGTTCGCGCAGGAACCAGTGACCTGCTTCTCGCGGTCCTCCAGCGCGATGAGACTGTCCGTGGGTGTTGATCGGCTGACACAGGCCATCGGCGTCCAGCAACCAGCTCATCGTTTGCGCAACGACCGTGATTTCTTTCCGGCCCGCGCGGGTCAGTCGTTCACCAGCGGGAGCGGAGGCTGTCGGGGGTGGCGCCTTGGGTGCGGAGAGTTCGCAGGCTGAGGGCGTCGTGGCGTTTAGCGAGGCGGACGCCGCGCTCATCGGTGAGGAGGGGGCAATGGCAGAAGGCCGGGGCTTGCCAGGCGAGGGCCTGGTAGAGGAGGAGTTGGCGGGCGGTGGAACGAAGCAGATCGGCGCCGCGGACGACTTCGGTCACGCGCATGAGGGCGTCGTCGACCACGCAGGCCAGGTGGTAGGCGGGGAGGCCGTCATGACGCCAAACGATGAAGTCCCCGAAATCGACTCCGGCGACGAAGCGCTGGGGGCCGCAGGCGACGTCATGGAACTCGATGGGCGTACGATCCGGAACGCGGAACCGCCAATTGATTCTGGTGCCGGTGGCTTTGGGGCTGTGTGGGGGGCGGCAGATGCCGGGGTAGACGGGGTCATCATCGCCGGCGTGGGGAGCGGCGAGGGCGCGGAGGACATCGTGTCGGGAGCAAGAGCAGGGGTAGACGGCTTCCTGCTGTTGGAGGCGGTGGAAAGCGGCCTGGTACTGGGGGAGGCGTTCGCTTTGGCTGTAGGGGGCGAAGGGGCCGCCGCGGTCGGGGCCTTCGTGCCACTGGAAACCGAACCAGGCGAGATCCTCGAGCATGGCGGCGACGAAGTGAGGTCGGGACCGGCTGGCGTCGAGGTCGTCGTTGCGGAGGATGAGGGTACCGTGGTGTTGTTGGGCGCGGGTCTGCGCGGTCCAGAAGGTCCGGGCGTGGCCGAGGTGGAGGTAGCCGGTGGGCGATGGGGCGAGGCGTCCCCGGTAGGTTCGCGGGTGGCTTGGGTCAGTGTGGGGCGGCATGGGTCCAAGCTACGGCGGCGTGACGGGCGAGCTTGTGGAGCCAGCGGGTTGGCTCGGCCATGGCCTGTGCGGCGGAAGTGAGGGAAGGAGTGATGGCGAAGACGCGGTGGAAGGGGTCGGTGCGACGGAGCACGACGCTGGTGCGTCCCGCGAGGGCGATGCAGGGGCGTCCGAGGGTTTGGGCGAGGCGAGCGAGTTGGCCGACGCCTTTGCCCATGGTGAGCGTGGTGCGGTCGATGGCGCCTTCGCCGGTGAGGACGAGGCTAACGTTTCGGATGTGGCGGGGGAGGTGGGTAAGACGGGCGAAGAGATCGAAGCCGGGGACGAGTCGGGCGCGGGTAAACGCGGCGAAGGCGAAGCCGAGGCCCCCGGCGGCGCCGGCGCCGGGCCGGGTGTGGCAAGGGTGTGAGGGATGGAGCTGGCGATCGATGACACGGGCGAGCTGGCGCAGGCAGCGCTCGGCGGCGGGTGTGTCATCGGGCCGCATGCCCTTTTGGGGTCCATAGACCCGGGTTGCGCCGGAGGGGCCGAGCAGGGGATTCTGGACGTCGACGGCGACGCGGATTGGCGGCAGGCGGAGGGGCGGGTTTGGGGGGGTGATGCGGTGGAGGCGCCACAGGTCAGTCCACTGGGTGATGGGGGTGTCCTGAGCGTCGAGGAACTGCCATCCCAGGGCGTGGGCGAGTCCGAAGCCGGCGTCGTTGGTGGCGCTGCCGCCGATGCCGACGAGGCAGGCGCGGGCGTTACGGCGGGCGGCGGCGCGGAGGACGGCGGCGAGTCCGGCGGTATCGAGGGTGAAGGGGTGGAAGCGTCCTGGGGGGAGCATGGCGAGGCCGATCACGCGGGCGGCCTCGATGATGGCGAGGCGCCGGCGGGGGTCGAACCACCAGACGGCCTGGAGGGGGCGGTGGGCGGCGTCGACGGTGCGGACGACATATCGGACGGCTCCGAGATGGCGGGCGAGGAGGGCTCCGAAGCCGTCGCCGCCGTCACTGATGGGGAAGGGGTGGAGGCGATCGTGGGGCCGGGCCTGGCGCCAGCCTTGGGCGATGGCCCTGGCCGCGTCGGGTGCGGAGAGGGTGCCTTTGAACTTGTCCGGGGCAACCAGGATCCGGAGGGAGGGCTGGGGTCCGGGGCGGACGGGTTTCATCCGACCAACGGCTTCAAGTGCTGAATCGAGCGGGCGGCTTGGTCGACGGTGCCGCACTCGACGGAGAGGACGATATCGCCGGGGGCCTGGCGGCAGAGTTTGATGACGCGGGCCCAGTCGATGACGCCGTCGCCGCAGGCGCAGCCGACGGGGGTGCCGGTGACCTTGCCGCGTTCGGCGGCGCTATGTTCGACGGAGATATCTTTGGCGTGGAGGTGGACGAGGCGTTTGGCGACGTGGCGGAGCCAGCGGTAGGGGTCCTGGCCGGCGAGGAAGGAGTTGCCGGTATCGAAGTTGATGCCGATGACGGGGTTTCGGACGAGGCGCTGGATGCGGTCGAGGCCGTCGGGGTGTTTGCTGTACTGCTGGTGGCACTCGATGCCGATGAAGATGCCGCGGGGTTCGGCGACTTTGGCGGCCTCCATGAGCGTGTACCGCATGAGCACGAAGTCTTCGGACTCGGTGGTCCAGGGTTGTTTGGCGCCTTCGTCAGTATTGACGACCGGGGCGCCGCATTCGGCGGCGAAGCGGATGGCCTGTTTCAGGTACTCGACGCCGATTTCGGGTTTGGTGAGTGGGGTATGGGCGGAGAGGCCCGAGAGCTGGACCCCGGCATCGGCGCAGGCTTTGCGGATGCGGAGCGGGTCATCGAGCATCGAGACGCTGTGGAAGTAGCCGGCTTCGCTGAGGAGCTCGCGTCCCCAGTGGACCATCGGTTCCACGTGGGTGTACCCGAGCTCCGCGGCTTTGCGGACACCCCATTCGAAGCTCTTGTCGGCGTGGCGGACGAATTCGAGATTGATGCCAATGTGGATCTTGCCCATAGGTGATGCCAGATTCTAGTGGTTGGGCCACGGGAAGCAAGCACGGAGCGGGGCGTTGGTTTTTTGCGTGAAACCGTCGGGGTTGG
>Ga0116143_10000061_pt1 | contig 134201 bp, 101 predicted proteins | sample AD_UKC034_MetaG_FD_89745 | JGI IMG/M metagenome (GOLD analysis project Ga0116143, IMG submission 89745) | Active sludge microbial communities of municipal wastewater-treating anaerobic digesters from USA - AD_UKC034_MetaG | ecosystem: Engineered > Bioreactor > Anaerobic > Digestate | place... | reverse complement strand
GAGGTTGAGGCGGTGATTATCTGTGTGCCGACGCCGTTGAACAAGAATCGGGAGCCGGATCTTTCGTATATCTTGAACACGGGGCGGAGCATTGCGCCGCACCTGCGGCGTGGGGTGTTGGTGGTGTTGGAATCGACGACGTATCCTGGGACGACGGACACGGAATTGCGGGAGGTGCTGGAGATTGGTTCGGGGCTGGAGGCGGGGAAGGATTTTCATTTGGCGTTTTCGCCGGAGCGGGAGGATCCGAGCAATCCGGCGAGCCGGGTGGCGGAGATTCCGAAGGTGGTTGGGGGTTTGACGTCTGGGTGTCGGGAGCGGGCGGCGGCGTTGTATGGGCGGGCGATTCGGACGCTGGTGCCGGTGTCGTCGTGCCGTGCGGCGGAGGCGACGAAGCTGTTGGAGAACATTTTTCGGAGTGTGAACATCGCGTTGGTGAACGAGTTGAAGGTGGTGTATGGGGTGATGGGGATAGACGTGTGGGAGGTGATTGAGGCGGCGAAGACGAAGCCGTTTGGGTTTATGGCGTTTTATCCTGGGCCGGGGCTTGGGGGGCATTGCATTCCGATTGATCCGTTTTATCTGACGTGGAAGGCGCGGGAGTATGGGCAGGCGACGCGGTTCATCGAACTGGCGGGGGAGGTGAACACGGCGATGCCCGAGCATGTGGTGCACCGGGTGATGGAGGTGTTGAACGAGGCGCGCAAGCCGATGAACGGGAGTCGGGTGCTGGTGTTGGGGCTGGCGTATAAGCCGAACGTGGACGACGACCGGGAGTCGCCCAGCTACCGGCTGCTGGATTTGTTGAAGCGGCGGGGGGCGCATGTGGGGTATTACGATCCGCACGTGCCGGTGATCCGGCCGACGCGGGAGCACGCGCATTGGGCGGGGACGAAGTCGGTGGAGTGGACGCGGGAGACGGTGGCGGGGTTTGATGTGGTGTTGATTGCGACGGCGCACGAGGCGGTGAACTACGCCGAGCTGGGCGAGTGGGCGCAGATGATTGTGGACACCCGCAACGTCATGGCCGGCTACCCCAACGCCAAAGCCAGGCTGCACAAGGCCTGAGCTGGCCGGAATTCCATCACGGGGTCAGGTTCGCCTGACTCCGTTTTTTGTCCCTCCGGCAGGGGGCGCACGCAGGACTGCGGCGGGAAAGGTTTGGGCCAGGGAGCAGGTCAGTGGCATGGCCGGTGGAGTGCTGACATCGACGGAACATGATCCGGCGCAAGGGGGTCGCTTGCCTGCAGGCCAACTGCCTGTTGCAAGTTCGTGAGGCCCAGTTCGTTGACCCGGTCACGCAAGCCGGTGACCAGCGCCTTGATCAGAGCCGGTCCCTCATAAACCAGTCCGGTGTAGATTTGCAGGAGGCTCGCGCCGGCAGTGATTTTCTCCCAGGCGTCGGCAGCCGTGAAAATCCCCCCCACGCCGATGATCGGCAGTTTTCCCCGGGTTTGGCGGTGGATGTGTCGAATGACTTCCGTACTCCGGGTGCGGAGCGGTCTTCCACTGAGTCCGCCGGCCTCGGTGAAAACCCGCCGGCTCACCGGGTCCGCGGTGTCGGGGCGGGCGAGGGTGGTGTTGGTAGCCACGATTCCCGCCGTGCCGCCGGTTTCGGTGAGTTGCAGCAGCTCGTCTATGGCGGCGAAAGACAGGTCCGGCGCGATCTTGATCAAAATGGGCTTCGGGGCGGAGTGGCGCGCCTCTGCGCTTTGCGCCTCGCGCAGGGCCAGTAAAATTTCCTCCAGCGCGGAACGATCCTGCAACTGGCGCAAGTTGGGCGTGTTCGGTGAGCTGACGTTGACGACAAAAAAATCAGCGAGGGCGTGCAACCGGCGGAACGAGCTGGCGTAGTCGGCCGCCGCCTGATCCAAGGGGGTTGTTTTGGACTTGCCCAAATTGATGCCGATGGGGTGTGCCGGCCAGCGGTGTTGCGTGCGCCAATGCGTCAGCACGGAGGCCAGGGCTTCCGCGCCGTGGTTGTTAAAGCCCATGCGGTTGACGATTGCTTGTTCTGCGACGGCCCGAAAAAGTCGCGGCGGCGGATTGCCCGGTTGCGGGTGCCAGGTGACCGCGCCGATTTCAGCAAAGCCGAAGCCCAGAGCCTCCCAGGCGGGCAACGCCACGCCGAGCTTGTCCATGCCGGCGGCCAGCCCGATGGGGTTGGGAAACTGCAGGCCGAACAAGTGTACGGGCAATGGGGCTGGCGCCAGCCAGGCTTCCAGTGCGTCACACATCAGTTGATGGCGGCTGACCCAGCCCAGCGAGCCAAGGGTGAACTCATGCACCTGCTCTGCGTCGTGTTTGAAAAGGTTGGGGCGGATGATGTGCCGATAGCACCAGCTCATAATGAAATAGTCATGAGTTTGGCCGGTGCTGTCGAGGCATCAATCAGGGGGAGGCGGTCTGGTTGGTGAGGGCCAGCCGATTGAAGAAGAACCGCACCAATTCCCGTAATTGGGGGTCTTCCTCTGCCAGCCCGGCTTCCCATAATTGCAGCGCCGGAGCGTTTGTCTGCCGTGCCAGCCAGAGTGAAGTGTAGGCCATGCGGCGAATGGCTGCCGCATTGGTGGGATTTAGCAGGATGACGGAAGTGCCGAGATTTGGTCCGGGACGCATTGCCGCCAGCGCCCGGAACGCGGCAGCCCGCAGTTGGGGATCGGCGTGCGTGACGGCCAGGTCCACCGTCGGGGCCACGGCCCCGGCGCCGAGCCGGCTCAAGGCGTGCCATGCCGCGGAGCGCACCGTGGTATCGCTGTCCAGGGTGCCACGAATGAGCGGGAGCAGCGCGGGCAGGGCATTCGAATTCGCCTGGCCCAGCGCGTAAACCGCCGCGTGACGCATGGCGGGGTCGGCATTGGTGGTGAGCGGGATGAGGCGGGTGATGGCGACCTCCCCAAGTTGGGCCATCACCTGAACCACCGGCCACCGCAGGGGCGAATTGGTTTGGGGTAACAGATGCAGAAAATCCGGCAGCGCCTCCGCCGCGTTGGTGCCCAATATGCCCAGCGCGCGCACCGCGCCCATGCGATATTCCAGCGCATCCAGCCGGATCTGGGAATGGGGGAGGGTGCGCAGTTGGCGGGGTAAATGAGGAGCCAGCTTCTGCCAGAATTTCTTGTAGGCCGGATCTTCACGGTACAGCAGCAAACGCAGTTCAGGTACTGCTCGAACGCCCAGCGTTTGGAACGCGAGCGTGGCGCGATTGGTTGGTCCGGCCTGCGGGTGGCGGTAAAGTTCGTGGGCCCAGTACGCTACCGTTTGGCCTTCAAACCGGGGAGCGGGCGACAGCAATGTTCTGCCCAGGCTGAGAATGAACAGGGCCGCCGCGGCCGTCCCCATGGCCACCATGAACCAGTTCCATTTCAAAGCTCGGTGGGAGAGCAAGGATCAATGCGGCAAATGTCCGTTCAGTTTGATGAGGTTGGGGTGGGACGGTGGGGTCAACAGTTGTTGATAGGTGGCCAGCGCCAGCAAGGGCCAGGCGTTGCGGTACATGTCGTACTTGAGATAGAACACCTTGGGGAATCCGGTGCCGGTGACTTCGTCCTCGGTCCAGGAGCCGTCGGCATTTTGCGTGCGGATCAAATATTCGATGCCACAGCGGAGGCTCGGCAATTCAGGGTCTCCGAAGGCGCACAAGCCCATGACCGCCCAGGCGGTTTGTGAGGCGGTGCTGGGGCCTTGGCCTTTGAACACCGGATCGTCGTACGTATTGCAACGCTCCCCCCAGCCGCCGTCCGGACGCTGGACGCTTTCCAGCCACTGCCGGGCCTTCTGCAACCAGGGTTCGTTCATATCCAGTTTCAAGGCGCGCATGCCCCGCAACACCTGCCAGGTGCCGTAAATGTAATTCACCCCCCAGCGTCCGTACCAGGAGCCGTCCGGTTCCTGCTGTGCGCGCACGTAGTCCAGCGCCGCCGCGACTTGCGGGTGATCGATGCTCCAGCCTTCGTATCCCAGCAGCTCCAGAATCCGCGCCGTAATGTCGGCACACTCGGGATCCAGCATGGCGTTGTGATCGGCGAACGGCACCTTCTCCAGAATGTTTTTGGTGCAATCCTTGTCAAACGCCGCCCAGCCGCCATCCTTGCATTGGAAGGTCATCATCCATTTCAGCCCGCGCGCGAAACAGGCATCGCGCCGCGCGGGGTTGTCCGTGGCAATTTGGCGCAGTGCCAGCAGGACCATCGCCGTGTCATCAACATCCGGATTCCATTCATTGTTGTACTCGAAAACCCAGCCGCTCGGCTCCACGTTTACGGGGTTCTTGTGAATCCAGTCCCCGCGCCGGCGGATCTCCTTGCTCATGAGCCATTCGGCCGCGGTTTTGAGCCGGGGATCGTCCGCCGGCAAACCGGATTGTCGCAGGCAAACCGTCACGATCGCCGTATCCCATACGGGCGAAAAACACGGTTCGATGCGGATGTCGTCCTCGGTTTCGTGTTCCAGCCGTTTGAGCTCCTTTTCGGCCCGGAGCACCTGGGGATGATCGTCGGGATAGCCCAGCGCCTTGAGCGCAATGAGGGAGTTGAGCATGGCCGGAAAAATCGCCGCCAGTCCGTCACTGCCCTCGAAGCGCTCCAGCATCCAGTTCTCACATTTCTTCAAGGCTTGCCGGCGGAACGGATGGATACCGCGCTCGGCGAATTTTTCGGCGAACTTGTGCAGGCGATCCAGCCAGAGGAAAAAGTTGCGCCAGGAAATGCGGTCCGGATCCGGCGGCAGGGCGAGATCGCGTTCGTGGAAACCCTGCGGGTACAGCTCATCGAGATTGACGTTGTTTTTGGGGATGCGGGTGGGTTTGAAATGGTTGATCACGGCCAGGGGGACGAGCATCGCCCGCGACCAGTTGCTCATCTCCCAGAAATTGACGTGAAACCATTTTCCGATCAGCAGCACCTCGCACGGAATCGTGGGGACGTATTTCCAGGGGTACAGGCCCAGGAGCGCGAGGTACAGCTTTGAGAAGGTGTTCATGCGCGGCACCCCGCCAAGGTTCTTGGCGATTTCCCGCGCCTTGAGCATGCGGGGATCGGTCACGGGCACGCCGGCGAGTTTCAACGCGAGATAAGCCTTGATGGTGGCGTTCACTTCGGCCGGGCCGCCGTAATAAATGTTCCAGCCGCCATCGGGCAGCTGCCGGCTCAGGAGATGGTTCACCGCCTTGCGCTGCCATTCAGCATCCACTTTGCCGTTCCAATAGTGGTAGGCCAGGGTGTCGGAAACCAGCGTGGTGTCCACAATCAATTCCCCCACCCAGTACCCCTCCGGTTTTTGGAGGTGGAGCAGGTATTGTTGCGAACGTTGGAGCGCAACTTCCAGCTCAGGCCAATCCGGGGTTTCGAGGCTGTGGACCGCTGCTGCGTGTTGCGGTCTCAGAGTATGCTGTGAAGCTAACACCTGCTCACTTTCGGCATTAGCCGGATGGAAGTAAAGATGATAATCGCCCGGCTTTCAGGGTTGAATTCTGGGCCGCGCTTTTCCAACGTGACCTCATGCAATCACACGAGCTTTTGCGCGAGGTCATCCAGCAGACCGGGGCCAAACAGGTCGCGGCGGATCTGAACCTGTCGCTTTCCATGATCTACAAGTGGGCCGAACCGAACGCGGGTGAGGGCAGCGGCGCCGTCAACCCCCTGGATCGGCTCGAACAGTTGCAACGCAGCACCCGGGACATTCGTCTGGTCCAGTGGGTTTGTGAGCGGGCGGGCGGTTTCTTCATTCACAACCCCAAACTGAACGCGCCGCATCCGGATTATTTGATCCCTGCGACCAACCAAATCGTGCAGGAATTTGCCGACCTGCTGGCGGTGATCGCCGTGGCCGCCGCTGACAATCGCATCACGCCGAACGAGGCCAAGGCCATCCGGTCGCGCTGGGAGAAGTTAAAAACGGTGACCGAGGGGTTTGTGGCATGCTGTGAAGAGGGCAATTTTTCCAGCCTGAAAACACCCGCCGCGTCCAACCCCGCTGCGGCTTAGCCGGGCGCGTCCGATTTCGTTTGGCGGTAGGTCGCCTTCAGCCGCGCCTCCTCGCCGACGGCCAGTTGGATCCCATTTTCCGCCACGTTTCCGGATTCCACACAGACCATGCGCCGGTATTCCTCATCGCCAAAATCCACCATGTCCCGCGCTTTGGTCATCCAGGGATTCCAAATGACCGTGGTCGCGGAGTTTTCCGTTGTCACCTGCACCGTCCGCTGCAGGACCGGATCATGCACTTCCACCGCGTTCCGGGAATTCAAATAAATCCGGTCCACTTCCCGGTCGAAACGGATGGATTCTGCCGCTTCCTGTTTGCGCAGAAATTTTGCCGTGGCGTCCAGATATTCCGTCCCCTGCAACCCCGTCACGCGGATCCGCTCAATGTCACCCACGGCCAGGTAAGTATGCAGGCAGTTCTCGAACGCGAAAGGAGCGCTGGAATAATTCCGCACCACCAGTTCCACCGTCAGCGTTTTGCCAATGGTCACGTAGTAGTCCAGCGGAATGGACAGGAGTTCCGCCGTCGTCGGGAGGCTCAAATGGGCCGTGGCGCTGCCGTCGCCCGTACGGTGCAGTCCAACCAGTTCCCAGGCGCGCAGGCGGGCAAAGCCGTGCTGTGTGGCGCGTCCGGGCGGCCTGCCGAACCAGGGGAAGATGATGGGAATGCCGCCGCGGATCGCCGCGCCTGGCTCGAAACGGCTGTGTTCGCTGAGGAACAGCAGGGGCGCTTCGCCATGCACCTGAAAATGGGTGACACAGGCGCCTTGCAGATAAATCTCCGCGGTGCTCCACGACGTCTGGATTTGCACCATCGGCAGACCCCCGCGTCCGTTGATCGTGGTCATGCTCATCCTCGGGGTTGCGACGTTGATGCCGCTTGCGGGCCAAGATAATTCGTGATCGGCTCGGCGCCCAGGGTGCCGGTTAGTTTTTGCCAATAGTCCGGAGCTTCGACAGCGAGCAACTGCGCCTGCACCTGGGCGAGCCGGTCCCGGAGGCCCAGACGCTGCGCCTCGTCGGCGTAGCCCGGACGCTGCAGAAACTGGCTCAGATAGCCCTGATGGCGGCGCAGCAATTGCCGGTCGACATGCTGCTTGGCCTGCAGGCGCGCGGCGTACCAATCACTGGAGAGCAGCTGCTCCCGGGTGAACAGCTGGCGCACTTGCGGATGGTGAAGTTCCAGACCCTCCCATTGCCCGTCCCGCATGAGGTGGAGCAGGGCCCGCAACGGCGGACAGGCCTGGGCAATGGTGCCGTCGTCAAAATACATTTGTGCGACCCGTTGGTGGGTCGCAACGATGTTGTCCATCGCGTCCACAAACACGTCCATGTCCTGCAGCTCGGGTTTCAGCATGGCTTCCGTGAAAATGGTGTGCGGGTGGTTAAACACGCGGGCGAAGAAGTAGTGGACGAACCGGATGTTGATGCGGTACCCGAGCCGGCTGGCGAGCACCGGCCGGCCCTGGTACTCGAAGTCCACGCAGGGGTCAAGGTAGCCGTTGGCGATGAGAAACTGCGGGCTGCGCTCCTCCGGGGAGAGGTGACACCACACTTCCGGCACGATCAGGCTGATGTCGTGGTCCACGCGGAATTTGGGGCCCACGTAACCGGCGGCGGTGACGAATCCCTGGCTGCCGGTCAACAGGAAGGATACCAGCGCATTGTTCAGATCCATGATGGAGGGCAGGGCGTTGAACGGCCCTTTGGTCAGGGCGCCTTCCGACCCCGCGCCCGTGGTGGACGGGGATTTGCCGGTGATGCTGCAAATAAACTCCATGAACAACTCCGGCAATTCGAGGTAGTGGATGGGATTGTAAACCGTCAGCGGCCGAATCCTCCCGTCCGGTGGATTGTTGCGCCGTCCCGGCAGTACGGCCTCAACCGGTTTGTAAACGGGCTGCGACAGTGGCAGGCGCCGGCGCAGGCGCATGCCCACCTCCGCCAGATAGACTTCCTGTGGCGATTGCCAGTCCGGCCGCACCTGCAAATATCGGGGGTTCCTGCTCGGCACCCCGTTCACCAGCCGCGGGTGCGCCGTGGAAACGAAGTAACCGGACCGCTCGGTGGCCATGGTTCGGATGACGCCCTGCATGGGTTCGGTGTATTCCGAAAAGCCGATGCTGTCCTCCATCAGTTCGGACGCCCGCGCGGCCGGCAACGGCTCGTAGTTTGAGAAAAAATTGTCCGGCTGGGCAAAATCCCGTTCTGCCTGTTGATCGTAGCCGCGGCGGATGGCGTCGTCCGGGCGCTGGAAAAGCCGGCGTTCACAATTCCCGACAAATTTCACGGAGGGGGCTTCGGCGGGTTCGGGCAGGGGCGTCAGGTGCGTGCGCGGGACCACCACCGAGGCGGTGATGTCATCCTCGACCTGGATCTTGACGGCGGGATAGTAGTCCTTGCGCAGGCCGAAGGTGCGCCAGGCCCCGTCGTCATCAAACCCCACGCGCAAATGGATGGTGACGAGTTGATGGTTGTCGCACTTCAATTCGTTGCCGGGCGTGCCGTTGATGATGTCCACACTGAAGTGGTCCCGCCAGTCCGCACCCCAGGCCGGTTGATAATATCGTTTGATCACGAACACCAGTTCCTTGAGGTAACGCGGGATGCGCTCGAGCCAGGCGTTGTATTCCGGAGTGAAATCGCGTTGATCCTGCGTCAGCAGCTTGATCACCGATCCCAGTGAGCGTTCGGCGGAAAGGATTTTGCGCCGGTCCTTGCGGCTCTTGTCCTTGAACCGGTCCGAGTAGTCCCGCTCAATGAGTTCCGCCACCTGGTCCAGATCCTTCTTCCAATCCGCCACAAAGACGGGGCCGGTCAGGACGGCGTCGGTGATCGGCTTGGAGATTTCGGATTTGCCGCCCCCCGACACCGTGCAAGGCTTGTGGCAAAACACGCCTTCGGCGGTGATGCCCACCAGGCGCCAGGGCCGGCCGGGGCCGGCCGGTTTTTCCATGCGCACTTTGTAACCGGACGGACGCACATAGGTTTGCCGCGCGAGCAGTTTGATCGCGTGCGTTCCGGTTTGATTCTTCCAGGTGATCCGCTGCGCCAGGAGATCGAACTCGGCATTCTGCGGCACGTAAACAATGTTGGGGAACCGCTTGTCAATGCCGTACCCCCCGGGTTGAATCTCCATGAGGTCGGCGTAGAGCCGGAACACTTCCTCCATGTTGTGGCCCAGCGGACGGACATGGAGGTCGCCGCTGAATTTTTCCCCGAGATTATAGGCGGCAAACGTGAGCGCGCCGCCCGCGTGTTCCTCCTCGCAACCGCCAAACAGATTCGCCGCGTAGCTGATCTGCGTTTTGATTTCCTTTTTACAATAGCCGAAGTAATTGTCGGCAATGATGGTGACGATGACGCCCTGCTCGTCGCGGCAGGTCAGTTTGAAGGCCTCACCCTCGTTGTAGCGTTCCGTTTCCCGGCGCCAGCACATGCCATCGTGTCGTTGGCGCTCGGTCGCGTGATCCCAGTGAGGCAGCCCCGCCGCCTGTTTGGTCAGCTGCGTCAGGTGCGGCGCCAGAATCACGCAGCCGGTGTGGCCGGTCCAATGTTCGCTGTCCAGACCGGCGTCGTTCTCCGGCAGCAACGGGTCCCCGGCATTGCCAAAAATGCTCTCGACGAAATCCAGGTTGCTGACCAGGCCGCCGGGCGCAAAGAAACGCACTTCCATGGTTTTTTCCGTGGTGACCCGGGGCACTGCGGGACAAACCAAGGGGCGCAACAACAAGGATACGAAGCATTCCGCCGGCTGCCGTTGCGTGGCGGTGAACGGCAGCCGCAACAGCGCCTTGGGCGGCTGCCACGCCAGCTCCAGCATTTTGGCGAACACGGCTTTGGGGACGCGCCGCTTGTCATCCGGAATCGGCAGCCCTCCCTCGGCCACGTGGAAAACGCCTGCCGTCGTGCGGCGATCGTGTTTGGGATTATGCAACACGCCCTGTTTCACCCGGTAGGAAGTGACCAGTTCCGAAGTGAATTCATCGCGGTCCACCGGTAAGGACAGGATCCGCGCCAGACCGGGACGATCCAGCGTGAGGGTGCGAATCGGCAGTCGGGGCGCCGGCAGACCGCTCAGGTAGCCATCCAGAAAAGTCTGAATGCGTTGGTCCGCTGGACAAAGATACTGTCCCAACAACCGTTCCTTCTCCTGGTATTGAGCTGCAAATGACGACACAATATCGGTATGATCAACCAGTTCGGGGGTTTGGATGGGGGCACAACCCAGCAGCACCAGTTTGACGTTAATAAACGAAACCAGATGCCTTTGTTCTGCCGAATTAAGAATCGAGTTCATGAATACACGCACCGCCCGGAAAGGATAGGACAATCCGGATTTGGTTCACAAGATTGGTTCGTGATCCGGGATAACGGGAAGCGGGGCCGGGCCACGCGGGTGCGTCGGGACAGGCCGGGCTTCTGCAGCCATAAGTGAACCGTACGCGACCAGCCAGGGCAACCGGCATGACAGGAAGCGAAGCGTCGGGAGGGGCATCCCGGCGGCGCAGCGGGGCAGGGGAACGTTCATCAGCCACGCCGGTCGCTTCGACCGCCCATTCCCGCGGCGGGGGCTGTGGGCTGGAACGGTTCCGCGGGCCGTTTGAATGAATTGAGCGGGTTTTCTCCGTTTGGGTGCCTCTGGATCGGCCCCCGCGTTTCCGATCTTGATGATTCGCAGAGTTACAATCGCCAGGCCTGGGGTTTTGCCACCCATGGCAAAACGTCAATTCAACCGGTCTCGTGGATTGTTCGGCGCGGGTTTGCGCGTTGAGCTGGCGACGGGGAGGTCAATATGCCAACGCAGGCGACTCCGACGCAGCCCGCATCGTGTCCGGCTGCGTCGCGTCGTCTGACACATCCGACCGGACTTGGTGGGGCGACCGCGGACTGCCCCTTGAGGCGCGCCTTAATAAGCGTGCTGAAGAGGAGCGGTTGCGCTAAGGTGGCATGTGGCTATGGCTATTGCTGATATTCGTCGTGAGTACAAGGTGTTGACCCTGGATGAGACGCAATTGGATCCCGACCCGCTGCGGCAGTTTTCCTTCTGGCTGGAGGATGCGATTGGGACACAGGGCCGATCGCGCTGGCGGCGGATTGGAATTGCGCTGTATAAACTGGGGCAGGCCCTTCTGGGCCGCTCCGGCGCGGATGTGAATGCGATGACGTTGGCGACCGTGGGGGCGGATGGCCATCCGTCCAGCCGCACCGTGCTGCTCAAAGGAATCGACGAGCGCGGATTCATTTTTTTTACGAATTATACGAGTCGCAAAGGCACCGAACTGGAATCCAATCCTCATGCGGCCTTGACCTTTTACTGGCCGGAGTTTGAACGCCAGGTGTGTGTGGCGGGAAAGGTCAGCAAGGTGTCGCGTGAGGAGTCGGAGGCCTATTTCAAAAGCCGGCCGCGTGACAGCCAGCTTGGGGCGTGGGCTTCAGCGCAAAGTCACGAAGTCGCTTCCCGGGCGGAGCTTGAAGCGCGGTGGGAGGCGGTGGCCCGGCAGTATCCGGGGGAGGTGCCGCTGCCGCCGTTTTGGGGCGGGTTTGCGCTGCGCGTCGAGCGGATTGAATTTTGGCAGGGGCGTCCAGGGCGCTTGCATGACCGGCTGTGCTATTGGCGGTTGCCCGCGGGTGGCTGGCGGGTTGGACGATTATCTCCGTGATCGCAGCGAACCGGCGTGGTAAAAGTTGCAAAATTCACTTGCGCAAAATCCGATTGGGTTAACGTTGGGTTGACAATCTGCGGAACTGACATCCATCAAAGGTTGTTTGTCTTCGCACATGAGTGAAGCCATGAAAATGACGGGAAAACTTCCAGTAATTCGCGAAGAATCCAGCGGAAACGAGTCTGGGCATGTTGTCGTGGTTTATGACGACCGCGTCGCCCGGACGCAAGCGTTGGCGGTGTGCGACGTGCTCGTGCGACAGGTCTGGGGCGCAGTGAATCTTGAGTTTCACTGGTGGCGCACGGATTTTTTAACGGACGCAATCATGAGCGAGCAGGCGGCGGAAGACGGGGTGAAAGCCGATTTTCTGGTGCTATGCGCCGGCTCCGAGCATCAGCTTTCCACAGCGCTGCAGGATTGGTTTGAGCGCTGGCTGGGGCGGCGGCAGGAACGCGAGGGCATCCTGGTGGATGTGGGCGCGATTACGGCGGAGCGAATCGCGCCGAGTTCCGCCCGCCGGCGCGAGTTGTTGCGGCGACTGTGCCGACGGGGGCATTTTGATTATCTGGCGGCGTATGAATCTGTATCCAGTCCGATTCCGGGCGCGGACGGGGAGGCGGCCTCACTGGGGCCAACGATTGAAAGGGTGCTGGGCGGGATTCGTCCGCCGTCGCATTTCGGGCTGAACGAGTAGCTCAAATCTTCTTCTTTTTGGCTTCCACGGGATGCCATTTGCCGTCGTGTGCTGCGGCCATGATTTGTTCGGCCGCGGATTTTTCGACAGCCGTTTTCGGCGGGTTGTCGGGCGCCTGGGAGGGAGCGGAACTGCCGGCGGATTTGCCGGCTTCGGCCTTGGTCAGGCGCACGGTGTTGCCCTGATCATTTTCAAAGGAGGCGGTTTCGTCGCGCAGGCGGGCGGCTTCCATCAGCAGATATTCCCAAGAACCCTTGATGGTGCGTTCCGGGGGCTGATGAAAAGGTTGGACGCGGAACTGGCCGTTGCTGATGGCCAGTAATCGGAAGAGCGCCTTTTCGCCGGATAAAGCGCCCGCCGCCGCATGGACGATGGCGCCTGCTTCGATGTAAATTTCACCGCGGATGCCCGGGCTGAGAATTTCCAAAATCGTTGAGTTGCGGCGCAGGCATTCGATCTGGATGACGTCGGTCAGGCCGACCTGCCGCAAGGTGCCGGTGAATCCTTCCCGCTGGCTCCATACGAACAAGTCATTGAGCAGATTGAAGACGGAAACAAAGCCGTCCGGGGTGATGTGTTTTTCCAGGAACAACTCCGCCCCGTTGGCCAGACAAGCGCTGCGATGGCTGTCATTGGCATGTCCGGTCAAGATCACTTTCTTGACGTCTGGATGCCGGCGGTGAATGACGGCCAGCAGCTGGGCCCCGTCGAGCATGGGCATGTTGATGTCGAGGACGACGAGGTCAATCGAATGCTGCTGCAGCAGGGCGAGCGCCTGATCGGCCGCGCAGGCCCGGTAAATTTGCCAGGATTTATCGCTCAACACCTCAAACATTTCCCCCAGGGTCTCCAGGAACGCCATGCTGTCGTCCACGAGGAGGACCTGACGCGGTTTGGCGGATCGGTCTTCGGAGCGGGTGAAGGGGTCGCCGGACTTGGGCAGCTTGAGCAATTCGGTTTTGCTGGCGATCACGGGTGCGCCGGGAGCGCCGGGAGATTTTTCGAGCTGCAATTCGATGTCGCCCAACCGCAGGGTTTCGCCGGATTTCAAGATGCCTTCGGTGACCAGCTTGTTGTTGATGAACGTGCCGTTGGTCGAACGCATGTCGCGCACCACCAGTTCTTCGCCGCGCAACAGCACTTCACAGTGCTCGCCGGAAATGGAGACCTCGGGGATTTGAAAGGAGTTCGTCTCGGCGCGACCGATCGTGACCCAGTGCGGGCCCAGTTCGCACGCCAGTCCCTCCTGTGCCTTGGAAATTACGGTCAATCTCGCCATAAGCCTTATTTTCCAGCAACTTCGTTGCCGTTTTCGGAGTCTTCCGCCTGTTCGCTGATGACCCGGGCGACGGCTTGCAACTGGTCGTCGGGGTCCAGGTTCACCAGCTTGACGCCCATGGTGTTGCGGCCCGCCTCGCGGATGTCTTTTACGAAGGTCCGCACCATTTGTCCACCGACGGTAATCAGCATGATTTCATCGGCATCCTGGACGGTCAACGCGCCCACCACGTTGCCGGTCTTGTCGCCGGTTTTCATGGTGATGATGCCTTTGCCGCCGCGTGACTGGGTGCGATATTCGTCAAAGGCCGTTCGTTTGCCAATCCCGTTTTCCCCGGCCACCAGCAATGTGGCATCGGGAATGACCACGGCTGCGGCCACCAGCGCGTCACCTGGCTCCAGGTTGATGCCCCGCACGCCGGCCGCGGTTCGACCCATTGAGCGGACGTCGGCTTCATGAAACCGGATGCTCATGCCATTCCTGGTGATCAGGATCACGTCGTCGCCCGGATCATTTTCATCAACGCAGCCCCGCGTCAGCTTGACGGTCATCAACGCATCGCCGGGTTCGATGGTGATCGCGTTGATGCCGCCCTTGCGCACGTTGGCGAAATTGTGCAAGGCGGTTTTTTTCACCGTGCCCTGTTGCGTGGCGAAGAAAATCTCCCCCGGCTGCTGCCAGGTCACATCCTCCCGGTCTTCCGCCGTTCTGGCAATCACCCGGATCATCGCGGCGACGGACTCGCCTTCCTTGAGTTCCAGCAGGTTGGCGATGCTGCGTCCCTTGGCGGCGCGGCCCATGTCGGGAATCTCATGCACGCGCTCCACGTACACGCGTCCGGTGTTGGTGAAAAACATCAGGTAGTCGTGCGTGCTGGCAGTGAACAGGTGTTCGACGAAATCGCGATCTTCCGCCGTTTCGCCCTCGCGGGTGGTCATGCCAATGACGCCCTTGCCGCCGCGCCGCTGCGCCCGATAGGCGCTGACCGCAGTGCGTTTGATCAGGCCGCCATGCGTCAGCGTAATGATCACGCCTTCGTTGGCGATGAGATCTTCAATGGCAATTTCACCTTCGTCAGGCACAATTTCCGTTTTTCGGGGGGTGCCGTATTTGGTCTTGATCTCCTGCAGTTCCTGTTTGATGATCGCCATGACCCGCGCTTCCTTGGCGAGGATGTCCAGCAAGTCCTTGATGACTTCGAGCAGCGCCTGGTACTCCTTGTCCACCTTGTCAATTTCCAGTCCCGTCAACTGGTACAGGCGCAGATCCAGGATCGCATCCACCTGGCGTTCCGTCAGCGCGTAGCGCCCGGCCTGCAACCGGCTCTCCACCCGGATCAACACTCCCCAGGCTTCCACCTGCGTGCGGGTCCATTCAAACGCGAGCAGTTTCACCCGGGCCTCATCACGCGTCTTTGAGCCGCGAATGATGGCGATGAACTCGTCCAGGTTGGACAGCGCGATGATGTAGCCCTCAAGCAATTCAGCGCGTTCCTCCGCCTTCCGCAATTCAAACCGCGTCCGGCGCAGCACCACCTCGCGGCGGTGCTCGATGTAACACTGGATCAGTTCCTTCAAGTTCAGGGTCTTGGGGCGGCCGTGGTCAATCGCCAGGGCGTTGACGCTGAAGGTGGTTTCCAGTTGGGTGTGCTTGAACAGATTGGCAATGACCACCTTCGGCACCGCCTCCCGCTTCAATTCGATGACCAGCCGGCAATGCTCGTCGGATTCGTTTCGCATCGCCGAGATTTCGGTGATCACCTTCTCATTGACGAGGTTGGCAATTTGCTGTTCCAGATTGGCCCGATTGACATTGTACGGGATTTCGGTGATGACCAGTTGTTCGCGATTGCCCTTCAGCTCCTCGGCGCCCACGCGACCGCGCAGTTTGACGCTGCCCTTGCCGGTCGTGAAATAGTTCCGGATGCCTTCCAGGCCGCAGATGAAGCCGCCGGTCGGAAAATCCGGTCCTTTGATGAACTTCATCAATTCCGGAATCGTGATTTCGGGCCTGTCAATCTGCGCACAGATGCCGTCGATCACCTCGCCCAGATTATGCGGGGGCATGTTGGTGGCCATGCCCACGGCAATGCCCGTGCCGCCATTGACCAGCAGGTTGGGGAAGGCCGCAGGGAAGACGGTCGGTTCGGTGAGCCGTTCGTCGTAATTGGGGGCGAAATCCACCGTGTCCTTGTCCATGTCGGCCATCAGCACCGCGCCCAAATGGGTCAACCGGGCTTCGGTGTAACGCATCGCCGCCGGGGGATCATTTTCCACCGACCCGAAGTTGCCCTTGCCGTCCACCAGCTTCTCCCGCATCGCCCACGGTTGCGCCATGTGGACCAGGGTCGGATAAATCACCGCTTCGCCGTGCGGGTGGTAGTTGCCCGAGGTGTCCCCGCAGATTTTCGCGCACTTGATGTGTTTGCGTCCGGGGAACAGCGACAGATTTTCCATCGCATAAAGGATGCGCCGTTGGGAGGGCTTCAAGCCGTCGCGCACGTCCGGCAGCGCGCGCGAGATGATCACCGACATCGAGTAATCGAGGAACGAGTTTTTGATCTCATCGGCGACGTTGATCTTCTGGATTTTCTCGCCCTGCGAGTAGAGCCCGCCCGGCGGTGCGGACGGCTGTTCCTGCGGTGGTTGATTGGATTCGGTTTCGTCTGGCATGATGATTCAATAAATTATTCGGCCGGCTCGTTTTCCACCGATGGAAAAACGGCAATTCCCGCCACCTGTGCAGCTTTGTGCAACCGCCCGTCCGTCGTGACGGGCGGTTTCCCCTCCTGCGCGCGCGCAAAAAAAACGCAGTCAGGCTCCGCCATCAGCAACTTGATGCTGACGCAGGAATCCGGATTCACGATCTCCGGCCCCGCTCGTCGCGGTCTGCGCGGAGGATTTCCTCTGCCGTCGGCCCCCCCTGCCATGGAGGCATCTCCTGCAGGTGTTCCCATCGGCCGGTGCGCACCTGGCACCGCCCGCGTTCGGTCACGGACGATCACCCGGCTTTGGGTGCGCCAGCCGACGTGATCGCGCCCTTCTGCCCGCCGGCGACCATTTGCAGCAACGTTGGAAATCTGGCTTTGGCCGTACGCACGGGGAAGGGCAACTCCACTCCCGGCAGCGTCACCGCCTCGCGCAAACCCGTGGTTGCGGCCGGCGGTGGCGGTTCGAAGTCCGACGACGTTGACTTCGGCTTGCAGAGCGGCATTGGTGATTGGGTTTTCACGCTCCCAACGTGATTTCGTGTGACTTGCAGGCGTCAAGGTGTTTTGCGTTATACGTCCAGGTTTCTAACGTTCAGCGCGTTGTCTTCGATGAACTGCCGACGCGGCTCGACCTCGTCGCCCATCAGCTTCACGAACATTTCCTCGGCTTCGACGGCATTGGTCAGATCAATTCGCAACAATTTCCGTTTGGCGGGGTTCATGGTCGTTTCAAAAAGCTCTTTGGCGTCCATTTCGCCCAGGCCTTTGAAGCGGTACATCTGGATGCCTTTCTTCCCGACAGCTTTTACGCCGGCGAGAATTTCGGGAATGGAAAACAGGGGAGTGACCGTGCTGCGTTCGCCTTCACCCTCAACCAACTCGAACAACGGCCGGTCCTGGGCGGCGTAATGATCCACCGCCAAACCCTTGCGGTTCAATTTTCCGAGCAGCTCGGCAATCGCCTTGCTTTCCAGGCGGAGATCGGAAATTTTGGCGCGGCGCGTGGGCGCGTCTTTTTTGCGTTCGCTTTCCGTGTCGCCGCCAAACAGGTCGTTATTCGCCGCCTTGAAGGCCTCCACCTCGGCCGGATTCCGAAAATAATGCACCGTCTCATCGTTGCCCTCACGGACTTTGACCATGGTTTGGGGCAGCGCGCCGTCCGGACCGCGCCGTTCCACGTAATCGGCAAAATCACCGCCCAGCCGTTTGATGTGGGTGACGTGTTTGTCCAACGATTCGAGCAGGCCCAAAATCTCCTCCAGCTGGGCCGGCGTGAATTCATGCCCGTCCGCCAGGTTCTTCAGCCGCACTTCCTCAATGCCGTTTTGCAGGAGGATGCGGTTCAGCTGCGCTTCGTCGGCGATGTAATCGGTTTTTTTCTTGCGGGTGATCGAGTAGAGCGGGGGTTGGGCAATGTACACGAAGCCCTGTTTCACAAGTTGCGGCATCTGACGGTAGAAAAACGTCAGCAACAGGGTGCGGATGTGCGAACCGTCCACGTCCGCGTCGGTCATGATGATGATTTTGTGATAGCGCAGCTTGCTGAGGTCAAATTTGCCCTCCTCCTTTTCCTCCTCTTCACCAGTCCCGATGCCGGTGCCGATGGCGGTGATCATCGTCCGGATTTCGTTGTTGTGCAGAACCTTGTCGAGGCGCGCCTTTTCGACATTGATCAACTTGCCGCGGATGGGCAGGATCGCCTGGAATTTGCGGTCGCGCCCCTGTTTGGCGGAGCCGCCGGCGGAATCCCCCTCGACGATGTAAAGTTCGGTGTTTTCCGGGTCGCGGTCGGAGCAATCGGCCAGCTTGCCGGGCAGGCCGCCGCCGGTGAGCGCGGATTTACGCACGGCCTCCCGCGCTTTGCGCGCCGCTTCGCGCGCCCGCGCGGCGTTGAGACCTTTTTCAAAGATACGCTTCGCGATCGGCGGATTGGCGTCAAAATAGGTCATCAATCCTTCGTACGTGACCGAGCCGACGATGCGTTCGACTTCCGGGGAGAGTAATTTCACCTTGGTCTGCGACTCAAATTTGGGGTCGCTGTGCTTGACGGAGATGACCGCCGTCAAACCCTCGCGCACATCGTCCCCGGTGATTTGCGGGTCCTTGTCCTTCAGCAGCTCGTTGCTCCTGGCGTATTGATTGATGGCGCGGGTCAACGCACTGCGGAAGCCGGACAGATGCGCGCCCCCGTCGGGATTGTAGATGGTGTTCGTGTAGCACAGCACCTGGTCGTTGTAGCTGTCGTTGTATTGCATCACGACCTCGACCTGGACTTCGATTTCCTTGTTGTCTAGGGTTTCCTTGGTTTCTTTCTGAAACGCGATGGGCTTGGGATGCAACACCTCCCGGTTTTTGTTCAATTGCTTGACGAACTCCTCCACGCCGTTCTTGTAGTAAAAACGTTCCGGCTCCGCGTTCGTCTGGCGTTCGTCGGTGAAAATGATTTCCAAACCGGAATTCAGAAACGCCAGTTCGCGCAGCCGCTGGGCGATGATGTTGGCCTTGAATTCCGTGGTCTCATGAAAAATTTCCGGGTCGGGCATGAATTTGATCAGGGTGCCCGTGCCTTTTGCCTTCCCAATGACCTCCAGCTTCTTGATTGTCTTGCCCCGCTCGAATTCCATGTGATGGATCTGGCCGTCGCGCGAGACTTCCACCTCGAACCATTCCGAAACGGCGTTGACGCATTTGGCGCCCACGCCGTGCGTGCCGCCGGAGAACTTGTACCCTCCCTGGCCGTATTTCCCGCCCGAGTGGAGCGTCGTCAGCACCAGTTCCACCCCGGGCAGCCCGGATTCCTTGTTGAGGTCCACCGGAATGCCGCGGCCATTGTCCTGGATGGAAATGGAGCCGTCCACGTGAATGGTAACTTCAATGCGCGAACAGTAACCGGCCAGATGTTCATCCACGGAGTTGTCCAGCACCTCGCTGACACAATGGTGCAGGGCGCGCTCATCGGTGCCGCCAATGTACATTCCCGGCTTTTTGCGGACGGCTTCCAGCCCCTTCAATTGCGACAGCTTGGAGGCATCATAATCGGTGGTGACGACGGGACCGGTAGTGGTTGAATTTTCAGTAAGTAATTCGCTTTCGTTCGCCATAAAAACTGTGAAGTCGGTCAGAAACTCCAACTCCTGAAAGCCGACTGGGGAGGTTACAAATTGGGGCGGGTCCGCACAATCATATTTTCGGGTTTTTACGGAGAAAAACACCATTACTTGGGGCGCGGCCGACGCGCAATCCGGATATGTTGTGGCGCCGCACGGTTGCCGCCGCTGCGGGCGGAACGCCCCCGGGGCCCCCGCCCGGTGGGATGCGGAAACCGTCGGAGACCTGGAGGGCTACGATTTGATGTCGCGCACCTGAAAGGCCGTGGCCCCAATGACAAAAACCGTTGCCGTCGCGGCCAGCAGCAAGCACTCGGATTGGGCAATGCGCCAGACCGGCACGGGATCGGAAAACACCATCAGCCACGCGCGGAAGTGATGCGTGAGGAACCAATTTTGGTAACGATCGAAAAATGGAATGCCCTCCATGACCAGGTTCACGAACATGTAGGACAGGGCGAGAATCGTCGCGGCCGCCGGTTTCATGTTGAAGCACGAGAACATGAATGCGATGGAGAGCATGGTGCCCGCGTTGAGAATCAGAAATATGTGGGCAATCAGGAAGCGGAGCAGGCCTTCCTGGGCGTTGAGCAGGTTGAAGGCCTGCCCGGGCACAAAAACAAACAATCCTTTCCACGGAAAGAATATCCGGGCCATCCCCAATGCTGTGATGCCCAGCACCGCAACCAGCACCGCGGCAAAAATCATCCCCGCCACCCACTTCACCAGCAGCAGGCGGTGACGCGAAATCGGCCGCGCCAGAATCATGCGCAGGGTGCCGTCTTCGGTTTCCTTGGCGACCAGATCCCCGCCGACCAGCGTGACATACAGCGGCATGAGCAGCACGATCTGGGGTAAAACCATGATCACCGCAACCGTCAGGGCGGAGATGAATTCCTCCGCCAGATAGCCGTTCCCGGCCAATAACCGCTCGAAATCACCCTGCCAGCGGGTGAATTTGAATGCGAGCAGCATGGCCAGTTGCGCCAGTACGAATGCGCCAAAGCCGATGTAAGTCCGCTTTTTCCCGAACAATTTCCACAACTCGTTTTGTAGCTGGGCGAAAAACATGTCAGTTGGCTGGCGGTGGGGCGGCCTGCACCAGTTGCAGATAAAAATCTTCCAAGGTTTGTTCGCGCGCCCAGAGGCCGGAGACCTCATGGCCGGCTTGCACCAGCGCGCGGGCGATGGCGTCAACCGGCACGTCCGCCTTGAGGTGGATGTATTCCTTCCCGTCGCTGTCGGAAATCAGGTTCTTTTCGCGCAACAAGGCGACGGCGGCGGGAAAATTCCGCGTGCGGAGCGCCACGCGTCCCCGGGTGGCCCGGACATCGGCGATCGTTCCATCAAACACCTTCTCCCCGTGTTGCAGCACCGCGATGTGGCTGCAAAGCTGTTCCACCTCGGTCAACAGATGCGATGACAACAGGATGGTCAACCCCAGTTCGCGATGCAGGCGCAGAATGGTCTGCCGCATTTCGGCAATACCCTCCGGGTCGAGACCGCTGCCGGGCTCGTCCAGGATCAGCAGTGCCGGTTGCGGCAGCAACGCCTGGGCCAGCGCCAGCCGCGCGCGCATGCCGTGTGAGTAGGTGCGTACCGGACTGTGTACGCGCCCGGTCAGGCCCACCCAGTCCACGACTTCTTGAATGCGGGATTTTGGCGTGGACGCCGTGTAGTGGCTGAGAATCTCCAGATTGCGCCAGCCGCTCAAGTAGTCATAAAACGCGGGTGCTTCAAAAATGGCGCCCACTTGCCGCAGGGCGCGCGCGCGTTGCGTGGTGACATCGTGACCGCAAACGCGGACATGGCCGGCGGTGGGCCAGACCTGTCCCAGCATCATGCCGATGGTGGTGCTTTTGCCGGCGCCGTTGTGTCCCAGCAACCCGAAAATTTCACCGGCCGGCACCGACAGCGTGAGGTCCTTGACGGCAAGGCGATGACCGAACTGCTTCTGCAGGTGGGTGAGGGTGATCATGGATTTGGGATGGCCCCTTCCATGGTGAGGAGGTTCTTGATGTGGCCGTCCGCGTAAAGATAATTCACCGCCTTGCCGGCTCCGCGTGCGGCGTGAAAGCCCTGTTTGTCAAAAAACACCGGCATGGCCTGGGCATCGAATTTCATGCCCAGCACCGAAAGCTGATCGGCCCGCTGCCCGTTGAGCAGGCTGTTCCAGGCGTAGCTCGATCCGGTGGCGGCAAAAAGGCGGGCCCGATCCGACGGGCATCGCAAGACATTGGTATTGCCCAGTTCGTCGCGCAGCACGACTTCCACGCTGGGCAGCGCATTGGTGGGGGCGGGCGCGCCCTCCGTTGGTGCCGGGCGATCGCGCATGACCGGCAGTCGTTGGTCGTGGGCATCCACATACAGCTGCAAGGCAACGCCAAGCTGCCGCAGGTTGCCCAGGCATGCCGTGCTGCGCGCGCTTTCCCTGGCGCGACCAAAGGCGGGTAGCAGAAGCCCGGCTAAAATTCCGATGATGCCGATCACCACCAGCAGCTCGATGAGCGTAAAGGCGCAGCGTCGCGACGGGGGGGCGGGTAAAATGGGGTGGATCCGGCTCATCTTCCGCGCAGCAACCGCCCCGACTCCATGTTGCGTTGCAGCTCTTCCAGGAGCGGCGCCAGTTCGGCCTTGGTTTGCGCCGAGCTTTGGCTGTAGAAGGCTTTCAAACCGATCGTGCGCACCTTGGCTTCCAGCTCGGGACTGAGCGGGGCGAGATTCGTGGCGTCGGTGCCGCCCGGGCCGGGTGGCGGCATCTGCTCGCGCAAACGCTTCAACGCCTGATCCACGGCGCGCCGCCGCTTGTCCTCCGGCAGTTCCTCAAACGCGGTGATCATCTGCTTGAATCCTGTCGGCAGCGTGGCCTCGATGAACTCCCCCTTTTCGGCTTCAGTCATGGCGTTGAACCATTCGCCCACCGCGCGGCCCATGCGCATTTCGCGCCGGTCCTCCAACGACAACCGGTTCAACATTTCTGCCGCCTGCCGCAAAGCCGCCGCCCGCTCCGCGCCACTGAGCCGGCGGAGATCCGTGCGGCTCACGAATGCCTGTAATTTCTCCGGAGTCACCCTGGCGTGTTTTGCGGCGTAATAACCGGTCAGCCCCAAAGCCCAGATGCCGACGATCGCCAGAAGTCCGGCGCTGATGGCTCTCTTTTTTGGACTGCTCACGCGCACAACTTAGCGAAATGGAAACTGCACGCCACGAAAAGTTTGGCCGGCGGGCGCGGATTTGTCGTTTACGCGGTCCGGCGTTCGGGTTACAACCCCGTGATTCCAGTTCTGGTGAAACTGAGACAACGCAACCGGGATGGCCTGGGCAGGACCTGGCGGTCGGAAACCTTCCGCCGCTGGGGGAGCCTCATCGGCGGGGCATGGTTGGGGACCGGCTTGGTGGGCGCCGCCGGCTTCCGGTTCTCGGAACGCACGGAGCATTCCCTGTCGCTGTGGGAGGGGGAGCAGCCGGTGTTGGTTTACAATTACGGCCGGATCAGTTCCTCCCAGGCGCCGGCTGACCGGGCGCGCAGCAGTTATGTGCATCCGCTGTACGGCCTGGATGGAGAAGTGTTGACGGATGATTTCCCCAAAGATCACTACCATCATCGGGGGGTGTTTTGGGCGTGGCCACATGTGGAAATCGGCGGTCAGGAATACGATCTTTGGCTGCTGCAGGGGATCCGGCACCAGTTTGAGCGATGGTTGCAGCGGGACACCTCGTCCGCCGCGGCGATCCTGGCCGTCGAGAACAGCTGGCGCGTGGAGGAGCGCAAGGTCATGACGGAACAGGCCTGGTTCCGAGTGCTGCCCGCGACGGCGGAAGGGCGGGCGATTGATGTGGAATTGAGCTGGACGCCAACTCATTGGCCCGTGACCTTGCGCGGTGCGGAAGGCAAGAGTTACGGCGGCTTGACGTTCCGGTTCGCGCCGCACGCAGGGAATCCGGTGATCACCGTGCCAGACGGGGCAACCCGGGCAGACTTGACGATGGCGCGACTGCCGTGGGCGGATTTGTCCACGCAGATCCGCGGCGCCACAAATCCCAGTGGCGCGGCCATTTTCGTTGCCCCGACGCATCCGGATTTTCCACCCGAATGGTTGACCCGGCATTACGGGGTTTTGTGCGTCGGCTGGCCCGGCGTGACGGCCCGCACCCTCACCCCCGGCCAGACGGTGCGTGTTGTGTATCGGATCTGGGTTCACCGCCAAGTTGCGGCATTGTCACAATTGCAACGACAATACGAGGCGTTTACACAATCCCTTTCCAACGCGCCGCCACTTTCCGTCGCGAACGGGCAGCATGGCGGGCATTGAATTCAGCACAACATGGAGACGCCAAAAATTATGCAGAGGCCAGGAGCAAATCATCACGTGCCGCGCGGATGTTCGCGGCGGCGGTTTTTGGGGCGCAGCAGCCTGTTGCTCGCCGGGACCGCGCTGCCCCAAATTTTGCCGGGCGGAGTTCTGGCGGCCAACGGTCAGCCCGGCGCCAACGACCGCATCGGCATCGGCTTCATTGGCATGGGCCGGCAGGCCCATGGCCTGTTGCGCGGCGTGGAACGATTGCCCGCCGGCAGGGTCGTCGCCGTTGCCGACGTGAATCTCCCCCGGGCCCGCGAAGTGGCGCGTAAACACGGTGCGCCGGCCTTCCAGGATTACCGCCGCCTGCTGGAACGCAAGGACGTGGACGCGGTGATCACGGCTACGCCCGAACATTGGCGGCTGTTGATTTGCGTGCATTCCTGCCAGGCGGGCAAGGACGTGTACGCGGAAAAACCGATGACGCTGACCATCCGGGAAGGGCGGCTCATTGTCCAGGCGGCGCGGAAATACAACCGGGTTTTTCAAGTGGGCAGCCACCAGCGTTCCATGTGGCAGAATTTTCTCGGCTGCAAGCTCGTGCGGGAGGGGCGTATCGGTAAAATTCACAAAGTCCTCGCTTACAATTATCCCAGTCCGTGGGAAGCGAAATTCCCCGCACAACCCATTCCCGCAGAGCTGGATTGGGATCTGTGGTGCGGACCGGCCGACCCGGTGCCGTATCATCAGGATCTGTACCTGCCCCGCGCCAATCCCGGCTGGCTATCCTTCCGTCCGTACTCCGGTGGTGAAATGACCGGCTGGGGCGCACATGGCCTGGATCAAATTCAATGCGCCCTGGGAATGGATGACAGCGGACCGGTGGAGGTTTGGACGGAAGGAAAAAAATTCGCGCCCCCCACTTATACCCGGCCGGAAAGTCAAAAGCGCGGGGACGCCATTGCGATGGAAACGAAGGTGTTCTTTCGTTACGCCAACGGCGTCGTCGTCGAGCCCGGACCGGAGGCCACGATGGGGGGCGCGGTGTTCATCGGGGAAAAAGGCACCATCAACATCAAACGCGGTTTCCTCGAATCGGATCCGGAGGAATTGGCGCTGGACGCCCTGGGCCGGCGTCCCGCCGATTTCAATGAGGATCATCTGCGCAACTGGTTCGATTGCATCAAATCCCGTCAACGTCCGGTGGCGGATGTGGAGATCGGCCATCGTTCGGCCACGATGTGTCATCTCGGCAATCTCGCGCGCCGGCTCGGACGCAGGTTGCATTGGGATCCGGTGCGGGAGGAATTCGTCGGCGATGCGGAAGCCAATCAACATCTGGACCGCGCGCGCCGCAAGCCGTGGGTGGCGCCCGCCCGGATTTAATCCGGTCGCGCGGGTTGGGCGTCGGCGCTTTTGCGGGCGTGATTTTGCGGTGGAGGCTCCGCGCGGTGGCCAATTGGCAAATCGAATTTCCACGCGGATTACCCGCGTTATCAACTTTGCTCAATCGGAACGTTGCGATTCTTAATGGTCCGCACCCCGGCGCGAAGCGGACCTTAAATCCATCTTGCCAAGCCGCCGGCCGAACTTAACCTCCCGTCCATGTCGTTTGCTGAAGCTGGACGCTCGATCGAATCACTCAACCACCCGGATCAATTTGTTCGCCGCCACATCGGCCCCAACGCCGCTCAAACCGCCGCCATGCTCAAGGTGGTGGGTTTCGATTCCCTGGACGCGCTGATGGATGCGGCCGTCCCCCGATCCATCCGCCTCCCCAAGGCGCTCGCTCTGCCAACTCCAAAATCGGAGTTCGATGCGCTGCGCGAACTCAAAGCCATGGCGGCCCAGAACCAGGTTTTCCGCTCGTTCATCGGTATGGGCTACTACGATTGCATCACCCCGCCGGTCATCCAGCGCAACGTCCTCGAAAACCCCGGCTGGTACACGCAATACACGCCGTATCAGGCCGAGATTTCCCAAGGCCGACTCGAAGCCCTGCTGAATTTCCAGACGATGGTCGCCGACCTCACCGCGCTCGACATCGCCAATGCCTCCATGCTCGACGAAGCCACCGCTGCCGCCGAGGCCATGACCATGTCCTCGCGCCTCAAGGACGGCAGGAACGTCTTCTTCATCTCCGAAACCTGTCATCCGCAAACCATCGAAGTGGTGTCGGCCCGCGCCAAGGCGCTCGGCATCGAAGCCGTCGTTGGCAATGCCGGCGAATTCGAGTTCAGCGACAAAGTTTTCGGCGCACTCGTGCAATATCCCGATACGTTCGGCGCGATTCACGATTACGCGCCGTTCGTCGAGAAAGCCCATGCCGCCGGTGCAATGGTCACGGTCGCGACCGATCTGCTTGCGCTCACGCTCATCAAACCGCCGGGCAAATTCGGCGCCGACATCGCCGTCGGCAGCGCGCAGCGCTTCGGCGTGCCGCTGGGTTATGGCGGGCCGCACGCCGCGTTCTTCGCCACGCGCGACGAATTCAAACGCCAGATGCCCGGCCGCCTCGTCGGCGTGTCCAAGGACGCGCGTGGCAGGCCGGCGTTGCGCCTCGCTCTCGGCACGCGCGAGCAACACATCCGCCGCGAGAAAGCCACCAGCAACATCTGCACGGCCCAGGCGCTCCTCGCCAACATGGCCTCACTCTACGCCTGTTATCACGGGCCGGAAGGATTGAAGAAGATTGCTCAACGCGTTCATCAATTGACCGCACGCTTAGCTGAAGGGCTTGAGAATCTCAATTTTGCCCCGGTCAACAAAACATTCTTCGACACGCTCACGATTCCTGTTAATAGCGCGCTCGCATTTGTCAAAAGCGGCGAGAAATCTGGCTTCAACTTTCGTCAGATTAACGATTGTCAGATAGGCATCGCTCTTGATGAAGTGTCTTCCGAAGAAGATGTAGAGCGAATTATCCTGATCTTTTGTCACAACCCTTCCACTGAGCTGGCCCAGGACAAGGGCGCAACAAAATCGGATTACAGTTCGAGCCTTTTGCTTCCGCGCACCAGCAAATTCCTGCAACACCCCGTCTTCAACCGCTACCACTCCGAGACCGAGATGCTGCGCTACATCAAGCGCCTCGAATCGCGCGACCTCTCGCTCACCGCTTCGATGATTCCGCTCGGCTCGTGTACCATGAAACTCAACGCCGCTGCCGAGATGTTTCCCGTGTCGTGGCCGGAGTTCGCGAAAATCCATCCGTTCGCGCCGCTCCGCCAAACACGCGGCTACCAGCAATTATTCGGGCAACTCGAGACCTGGCTTGCCGAAATCACCGGATTTGCCGGCGTCTCGCTCCAGCCCAATGCCGGGTCGCAGGGGGAATACTCCGGACTGCTCGTCATTCGCGCGTTTCATGAGTCACGCGGCGAAGCGCACCGGAACGTCTGTCTGATTCCCGCTTCCGCGCACGGCACGAATCCCGCCAGCGCGGTGATGGCCGGCATGAAAGTGGTGGCGGTGGCCTGCGACGTGTCCGGCAACATTGACGTGGCCGATCTCCGGGCGAAGGCGGCGGCCCACAAGGACACCCTGGCGTGCCTCATGGTCACCTATCCCAGCACGCACGGCGTGTTCGAGGAAACCATCCGCGAAATCTGCGACATCATCCACGCCGCCGGCGGACAGGTTTACATGGACGGCGCGAACATGAATGCGCAGGTGGGTTACACTTCCCCCGGCCACATTGGCGCGGATGTTTGTCATTTGAATCTGCACAAGACTTTCGCGATTCCACACGGAGGCGGCGGGCCGGGCGTCGGCCCCATCGCCGTGGCCGGACACCTGGTCGAATTCCTGCCTGGTCATAACGTGGTGAATCTCGGTGGCGAAAACCCCATCGGCGCCGTGAGCGCGGCGCCCTGGGGGAGTGCGAGTGTGCTGCCGATTTCCTGGATGTACATCGCCATGCTGGGTGCGCGCGGTCTGGCCGAAGTCACGCAATACGCCATCCTGAACGCGAATTACATCTCCAGGCGGCTCGAAAAGCATTTCCCCACGCTCTACCAGAACCATAATCTCGTTGCGCACGAGTGCATTCTGGATTTGCGCGCGTTCAAGGGCACGACCGCCGAGGACGTCGCCAAGCGCCTCATGGATTACGGCTTTCACGCGCCGACGCTCTCGTGGCCCGTGGCCGGCACGCTCATGGTTGAACCCACCGAAAGCGAATCCCAATACGAACTCGATCGTTTCTGCGACGCGATGATTTCCATCCACGCCGAAATGACCGCCGTGGAAAACGGTTCAGCCGACGCGAAGAATAATCTGCTGAAAAACGCGCCGCACACCGCCGATCAGATTGCCAGCGACTCATGGAATCGTCCCTACACCCGCGAAGCCGCGGCGTTCCCGGCCAAGAGCCTGCACGACTACAAATTCTGGCCTCCGGTGGCGCGAGTTGACAACGTATTTGGGGATCGAAATCCCGTGTGTTCTTGTGTCGGTATGGAAAACTACCAATGACCGCGCGCTTCTTGATTCCGCACTCCGCACTCGGCACTCCGCAGTGGATAGACCGCAATCCCGTTTGCTCGTGTGTGGGGATGGAGAGTTATTCTGCCTGAATTGAACCGCAGAGACGCAGAGGTGCAAAGGTGCAAAGGTGCGAACAGCACGGGCCAATGTTTTAGCCGCGAAATACGTGAACCGCTCGGAACTTCTCTCCCTCTCCTCGCCAAACGAGGAGAGGGCCGGAGTGAGGAGACAGAATCAAAACTCCACGATTAAGTCTTTACCGAAGGACAATCTGGCGACTTCCGCCGCCAGCTTAATAATCGTTTTCTTGAGAACATTGTTCAGATTCGTGGCTACATACCACCCGCCCGGCAATGTCTCGCGCATTTCACGAAGGTCTTCGCGATCGGGATAGAGTTCTTCTGGTGAGCGTGCGATGTAACGCCGCTTGCGGCCTTGCGCGTCCGGATGTTGCGAGCATCGTTCGAGAAATGAAGGATCATCCTTTGCTAATTCGCGCAGGACAATGACCATCGCATCTTTGGCGTTGTTGTAATTGTAAGATTTGCCGAGCAAAATAAGCTTTCCGCGTCGCGTCGGTTCAGCGTTTGTCGTTGGAACGAGCGAGCGGGTCGGAACGCGAGTTGATTGTGGATTCTCGCGTTGCGCCGCCTCGACTATGACTGACTTGCCAAGTCCGGCAAGAAATTCGGCAACTTCATCATTATCGGGCCGAACACCAATTTTCGATTCGACCATGCTCGCAACTAGATCGACCAAATCCTCGTCGCCCTTTTCAACAAGTTCTCGCCAGGCTTAGGGGATGGTGGCCCTTGCTTGCGAGCGGCGGTTTCGACTTCGATATTCTTTGCGCGCAGTTTCCAGCGCATCACCGGATGCAACTCTTGAATGTTCCAAATAGCGGCGCAGGATTTCTGCCGCTTCCGCTGGCGAGCGTTCGTAGAGGTCAAGCTTGTGAACCCGCCTGTCTTCGTAACTGCCTTGCTCGGCGGGCAAATAAAAGCTCCATGTTCTGCCGTCTGTGAGAACCACAAACGGAACTCCTTTGTGAAACGCGTATTCGAGAGCTTGCCGAACCGATTCTTCAGCTTTACCGGGTTGCTTTACTTCAATGAAGTCAGCCGGCTGCAACGGCGGATGGCACAAGGCAAAATCCACACGCCCTTCGCCCGTCTTGAACTCTGGCCAGACTATTGTCGTGTCCCAAGTGTCCCAGCCAAGTTCTTGAAGCACTCGCAAGACGATGCCCTGAGAAATTGCCTGCTCGTTTGGAAACCGTCCTTGTCGAAGACGATTCACTATGTCGGTCAATGTGGATTCGAGAGACATATTTCCGCTGATGAGACTACAGCTTAGCTCACGAAGCGACAAGATTGGGATTTTAACTCCTCACCTCGGCCCTCTCCTCGTTCGGCGAGGAGAGGGAGGAGATTTAGCGCGTTTCAGGTTTTTCACAGTTCACCTCCGCGTCCTACGGTTAAAACCTTAGCTCAGTTCATCGAGCACTTTGGCCAATTCCTCCGCGCCAGCCGTTCCCGCGATGTAATGGCCGACGACGCTGCGGAAGCCGTGCGCTTTCACCGGCGACATTTTCTTCAGCAAATCCTGAATCATCGTCCGGCCAATCGCGACGAAGGTGTTGCCGTTGTAGAAGCAGAAAGGCGCGAGTTTGTGGCACTGACGGCAGAGGTCCAAAGTCTCTCGCAAGGTGAATTCGCGGGCGTGGGGTCGAAGTTCGACTTCCCAATACGGTTCACAGAGGACCCCGCCAGTCCTACCACGTCAGCGCAACGAAACGCGCAAGGAGTGTCGCGCCCTACCGTTTCCGACGGAGATTTGCTTTGATTTTGCCGAGCGTGGAGACGCCTTCGCTCTTGAGATACCCCCGTCCGGTCCTGGCAAACAGCGGCTCGGCCACGAAGCGATCCTGAATGCGCAACGCTTCCCGCATCGCCGCTTGCAGATTCTTTTGCACCTGACTGGCCGTTGCCATGGGAAAAGGCTACCGCTGAAAGTCTGACTGGTCAACGAGCAGCTTCGACCAGATTTCGACCTCTCACCCTGACCCAAGTGATCCGCGTTCGCCCGCACGTTCAGCCCTGCGGGCTTTTACCTCTGGCAAAATTCCTTTGCTTGCCAAGCAACTCAAGTCCCGATCGAGGCAAAGTGGGGATTGTGTTGGATGCATGAATGCATCCTGGATTTGCGCAAGAGCTTCACCAACCCACGTGGGACAGGCGTCGCGCCTGTCTCTGACTTGAATGAGACGGAAGAAATGAGACCGGCGCGACGCCTGCCCTACCTCAATGTCAAGAGTGTGACCGCCGAGGATGTCGCCAAGCGCCTGATGGATTACGGCTTTCACGCGCCCACGCTCTCGGCAGATCAGTTTATCTCCGGACACCCCTCACCCGGCCTTCGGCCACCCTCTCCCGCTCCCGCGAGCGAGGGACATTGGCCCGTGGCCGGCACGCTCATGGTCGAACCTACCGAAAGCGAATCCCAATACGAACTCGACCGTTTCTGCGCGCGATGATCTCCATCCACGCCGAAATGACCGCCGTGGAAAGTGGTTCTGCCGACGCGAAGAATAATCTGCTGAAAAACGCCCCGCACACCGCCGACCAGATCGCCAGCGACGTGTGGAATCGTCCCTACAGCCGCGAAGCCGCTGCTGGAATACAAGTTTTGGCCTCCGGTGGCTCGAGTTGACAACGTATTCGGAGACCGAAATCCCGTGTGTTCTTGCGTCGGCATGGAAAACTACCAATGACCGCGCGGTTTTTCACTCCGCACTCCGCACTCGGCACTCCGCACTCGGCACTCCGCACTCGGCACTCCGCAGTGGATAGACCGCAATCCCGTTTGCTCGTGTGTGGGGATGGAAAATTATTCGTAACCGCGAAAGACGCGAACCACGCGAACGAAATTCAGCGCAAAGGCGCAGAAACGCAATGTCTCCACCACGGATTGACGCTGCCGCACTCTGATTGCAAGGGCTGAAAGTCCGAAAGACGATAGCCCAGGGCAACGCCCTGGGTTCATCATCGGAAGGAAATCAAGCCCTGCAAGGGCGACACTCACAAGCGCGGATCAACCGGTTCACTCTCCAGGGCCAGCACACCAAAGACCGCCTCGTGCACGCGCCGCAACGGTTCTCCGCGAACGAACCGTTCGAGCGATTCGATTCCAAGCGCAAATTCCCGCAGCGCCAGCGAACGCTTCGTGGAAAGTCCACGCGCACGGAGGCGTTCAAGGTTCTCCGTCGCCGTATATTCCGGCCCGTAGATGATGCGGAGATATTCGCGGCCACGGCACTTCACGGCGGGCTGGACCAGCCCGCGCCGACTTCTTGCGATGAACTCCAACGGCTTCACGACCATGCCCTCGCCGCCTTGCCCGGTCAGTTCTCCCCACCAACGAACGCCTTCGGCCTCGCTCTCGGGAGTCGTCACGTCAATGACGCGGAAGGGCGTGGCGATGATGATGCCGCCAGCCAGACGGGCCAGCGTTTGCATGTGCCAGTCATGCGGTTTGTCGGTGTGGACTTTTCCTTCTGTGGCGAGCAGGTGAAACGGAGCAAGCTTCAGATCGTTCACCGAGTTGACCGGCCAGCAGTAGCGGCGATAGGCGGCAATGTAGTCGCTCACCATTTGCCGGCGCGCGGTCGTATGTGCCAGCAACTCGTTCACGTCGAGACCGCGCGCGGCGGCCTGTTCCAACGCGGCGACTTCACTCGCGAGCGTGGCTTGCGCCGCCGCGCCCACGGCGGCGTATTGCTGCTTCACCAACTCCTGCGCCTTGGCAGACCATGGCATCAACTCACAGTCAAGGCAGAGCCAGTCGGTTTTGAATTCATCCCAAAATCCGGCCGCACTGATGGCGGCGCGAACGCGCTCCAGGAATTCCGTTTCCAACGCCGTGGTGTCGAAAAACCTTCGCCCGGTGCGCGTGTAGCAAATGCCAATGCCTTCGCCGGTCACGCCAAAAGCCCTGCGTGCCGCCTCTTCGTCGCGACAGACGACGACCACGGCGCGCGAGCCCATGTGCTTCTCTTCGCAGACCACGCGCGGCACGCCGGCATGCCGAAAGTAAGCAAACGCTTCCGCCGGATGCTCCAGCAATCCGGGCGCGTGACTTGTCTCGCTGGGCGACATCGTGGGCGGCAGGTAGATCAGCCACTTGGGATTCGCGGCAAAACGGCTCATCACTTCCAGCGCGGCGGTGGCGTTTTCTTCGCGGATGGTCACGTTGCCGTGCAAGCGCGTGCTGACGATGCGTTTGCCGATCACATCGGCGAGGTCCAACAAATCGTCATGCTGTTGCTGCGCGGACAATGCCGGCGCTTGGTCTTTCGGGGGCAGGAATGGTTTGCGCGATTCAGCGTAAGTCTGCCTTGCCGGAACAGAGACGAGTTCCTTTTCGGGGTAACGCAACGCCGTCAACCTGCCGCCGAAGACGCAGCCGGTATCAATATTGATCGTGCGGTTCAGCCACTCCGGCTCAGGAACGGGCGTGTGGCCATACACCACCGTTGCCGCGCCGCGATACTCGGCCGCCCAGTTGTAGCGCACCGGCAAGCCGAACTCATCCGTCTCGCCGGTGGTTTCACCAAACAAGGCGAACTCACGCACCGCGCCCGAGCCGCGCCCTTGCATCGCCTCCTTCATGCCCGCGTGCGCCACCACCAGTTTGCCATCATCGAAAACGTAATGACTCACCAGGTCGTCAATGAACTCCGCCACGCGTTTGCGAAAATCCTCCGGCTCACCGGCGAGTTGCGCCAAGGACTCGGCGAGGCCATGCGTGATTTGCACATCGCGCCCGCGCAACTTGCGCATCAGTTTCACGTCGTGATTGCCCGGGACGCAGAGCGCCGCGCCGCTGGCGACCGCATTCATCACCAGTTTGAGCACCTGCGGAATTTTCGGCCCGCGATCCACGAGGTCGCCGACGAACACCAGCTTGCGGCCATCGGGATGCCGTAGCAGCGGACGTGCGTCCGCTCCAACTTCGTTCGTCTCAGTGGAAAGAGTGAGCCGACTCACGTCGGCTGCTACTTCATATCCCAGCTTCTCCAGCAGTTCCGCAAGTTCGTCGAAACAGCCGTGGACATCTCCAATGATGTCGAACGGTCCGTGCTCGTCCTTCAAATTATTCCACAACGGCTGCCGCTCGATCACCGCCGCCTCGACCTCCTCCAATGACTTGAGCACATGAACATGGCGAAAACCCTCGCGTTCCAGTCCGCGCAACGAACGATGCAACTGTTGCGATTGCTGGCGAATGACGTGCGGGCCAAAATCCCGGTCAGGGCGCGTCCGGTTGCGGTCGTGCGCGACCCGCTCCGGGAGATCCAGGACAATCGCAACGGGCAGACAGTGAAACTCGCGCGCAATGGCGACAAGCGGCTTGCGCGCTTCCGGCTGCACGTTGGTCGCATCCACCACGGTGAGCTTGCCCGCCGCGAGCCGCTTGCGGGCGATGAAGTGCAGCACCTCAAACGCATCCATGGTCGCCGCTTGACTGTTCTCGTCATCCGACACCATTCCGCGGCACGCGTCCGACGACAGAACCTCCGTCGGCTTGAAATGCTTCCGTGCAAACGTGCTCTTGCCCGAACCGGACACGCCGATGAGCACGACGAAGGAAAGTTCGGGGATGGTGAGTTTCATGAGTCGGACAAAATCTCAAAATTATGTCACCATCGCAGCGCTTTAGAAGGCGGCGGCGTTTCCTCGAAACTCAACTTATTGAAGTCGGCGATCTGTTTTGCGACTTCCAGTGAAGAGTTCGCGACGTTCTGGCGAAATAGACACCCGCGCTTGGCATATACAAGCTGACCACGATGATCCCACTCCACCCAGTCGCTTCGGCCGAGATCAATCAGCGTGTCGTCGCCAGCGAGGACGCGATAATTGATTTGATACCAGGGCACGTTTTTGCCGCCGATCCCTGTAATCGCCATTTCCAAACAGAGGTTGGCTTTCTTCGGGTGCGCACGTCTCCAGATTTGCGGCGGATCAAAATCCCAACCGCGCACCCCACCCCGATCGATGGACTTCCCTTCCGCCGCTTCGACCCATCCGTCGCGTTTGCGCACGATGTCCCAGACAGTTGCGTCTTCCCCGCCAAACTCCGCGTAGCCAACGACCTTGATTCGCCCGAGGTGAAAATCGGGATGAAGCTTCGCTTCAAGCGGACTGTGATTGAGACGAACCTTCCGATCCTCGATGAACCAACCTCCACCGTTCCAACAATCGCCCTTGGGCCAGAGTGCGAGCGCAGTGAAGTAAGGCGGCTTACTGATCGCCGACCACGAATACATGGGCGGCTTCTGCTTTGCCGCGAAATAGATCAAGAATTCACCGCTCGGCGACACATCGCACCGACGTTCATACACGCGGCCTTTGAACCATTGGCCGATTTCGAATGTATCCTTCCGAGTATTCCATTTGATGAGCAATACCTGCTTGGATGGACCGCGCCGGAATATCACGCCAATCGGCGCTGCCCGTGCGAGTAGAACCCAAAGTCGCGGAGACGAATGTGTCGTGAAGCCTATTGGATCGTTGTCTGCGCTCATTATTTGATCCTTTCAAACACCCCCATCTGCGTCGGCGATCCGACAGCCGGATCTTCCGGGCCGACGGGCAGGAAGCGCACATTGTAGCCGAAGCGGGCGGCGACCCCGTTCGCCCACGAATGAAACTCCGCGCGCGTCCATTCGAAGCGATGGTCGCAGTGACGGAACTTGCCGGCGGGGAGCGTTTCCCATTTCACGTTGTATTCGCGGTTGGGGGTGGTGATGACGATGTGTTTCGATTGGGCGCACGCGAACAGCACCCGCTCAAACGCAGCCAGCCGCGCCGCGTCCAGATGTTCGATGACTTCGACCACCGCGGCAGCATCGAATCCGGCGAGCCGTTGATCGCGGTAGATGAGCGAGCCGTGAAGCAGCCGCAGCCGTTCCTTCTGCGCTGGCGGCAGACGGTCGTAGTGCAGCCGGTCGCGGGCGATTTCGAGCGCGCGATGCGAGACGTCCAGGCCGGCAATTTCCGTGAATTGTTTTTCTCTCAGCAACGCTTGAAGCAATTTGCCCTCACCACAGCCCAAATCGAGCACGCGCGCCGCGCCGGTGCTTTTCAAGGCGGCCAGCACCGCACCGAGCCGTTGTTCGTTGAGCGATGGCGTAGCACAGACTTCCTAGTCTGCCGTATCGCGGGTTTCCAAACCCGCCGGTGCAGCGATATTTTCGACGCTCAGCGCATTGTGAACTTGTGCCGATTTGGAAATCGGCGAAACAGCAGGTTTGGAAACCTGCGCCACGAGTCGTTCCAGCATCGCTTCTTCGGCATCGCGCGTTTCGGCGAGGGCATCGGGGTTCGGTTCACCGCCGTCCGTGAGTTGTGCCAGTGCATCGTCCACCAGACTGCGCTGGTGTTTGAGGTAGCGGCGGGTGATGGCCTCGCGTTCGGGATGCGACGCCAGCCAGCCTTCGCCGTGGCGCAAAAGCTTTTCCACCTCATCGTCACCGACCCAATAGTGCTTGTCGTTGTCCAGCACCGGCACGAGGACGTAAACATGCGAGAGCAGTTGCGGCAAGGGCAGGCACGCGGACAACCCGACATGAAAACACGCGCTTTCGCCCCAATCCGGGAACTGCTCATCCAGCGGCAAGCGGCGCGCGGACACGGTGTAACCGAGCGGCTCGAAAAGTTTCCGCAGGAATTCCTCGCCGCCCCGGCACGGCAAGGCGGAGAACGTTGCCTGCAACGGCAACGGCGTTTCCGCCAGTTCCGGTCACTCCTTGCTTTTGCCGGCGAGCGCGCTGCCAAAAACTTCCGCGATGGTCACGCTCAAGAAAGAGGAGGCGGCATAAGGCCGGTCATTGACGTATTGCTCCAAAGCGCCGCCTTCGCCGCGCGGTCCGCGCCGGTTGCGCACCAGCCCAACCGGGTCAACCTCGACGAGCAAGGCGACCGTGCAGCGTTCCGGCGTGGCTTCGGGGTAAAACACATGCGCCTGGCCGAACGACAGACGGAATGACTGCGGACGCGCCGGATTTTTGCGCAGCAAGTAGCCCATATCCGTAGCCGGATGGTGGGTCGTCGTCAGCGTCAGCAGCATGGGGAGAGGCTACCGATTCGCAAAGTCATTGACCATTCTGAATCAAACCCAGCCACTCTGGAGGGGGTTGAAATGGTTGGGGAACGTGACGAGCCATGGAATCACCGTTTCGCATCTGAAGTGGCTATTCCAAGAGTTCGCAGGCTTCCAGATTTGCGGCGGGTCAAACTTCTCATCGCGCGTCCTCCGTGCCGCTCGGGAGGACGTTCCTGCGCGTCCTCAACCCGTTCCCATGCTCTCGCACGATGTGGCAGATGACATGTTGATGTGCGTCACGCACCACTGGCCGCCTGGCCTAATCGCCAAAAATCGAGCGGCCACCGTCCGGCGATGTGCTGCACCGGCGTGCGTACGCGTCGGTGCATGCGCGCGACCTGCGCTGTCAACCGCCCGTCGAGTCGTTGGTGTCGCTTGAATCATGCAAGCTGACACGAAGTCGGGGCAACCCTTTGGCGGCGCTGTCCTGTGCGGTTGCGCCCCGCGTGGGTTGCGTGTGGGGAAAGGTTGTTTTAAGTCGGAAAGTGGTGACAAATGTCGGACGCCTGGGGCGGCCAGATCGGACGAGTTTTAGCGGGATACCGCTTGCCGCCCGGAGGGGCTTTGGTTAGGGTGCGGGCATTATGGACAGCATGATTCCTCCCGGCAGCGGGTCGGGGACGCCGCCCCCGTTTCAAGTTCCACCACCCGTGATTTCGCCGCCGCCATCCGTGCGGCCGCCCCGGCGGTGGGGTTGGATTGTCATCTCGATGGTGCTGCTAATGCTGCTGGTGATCAGTCTGACCTTCAACGCCGGCAGTTTCTTGAGTGGATTGGCGGGGGTGAGTACGGTGCAACGCCGGGCCAGCGGGCCACGTCTGGATGAGGTGGTGAAGGAGAGCGGAAGCCGGGAAAAGATCGCCGTCCTCTCCGTCGAGGGCATCATCAGCAGCCACCTGGGCGGGCGCGGAGGGTTCAGCCTGGTGGACTTGGTGAAAGCACAACTGGATCGCGCCGCCGCCGACGAGGCAGTGAAGGCTGTCATCCTGCGGGTGGATTCGCCCGGCGGTGAAGTGCTGGCCTCCGATGACATCGCGCGGCTTCTCACCAAGTTCCAGGACACCGCGTATAAACCGGTGGTGGTTTCGATGGGCAGCCTGGCAGCTTCCGGAGGTTACTACATTTCCGCGCCGTGCAGCTGGATTGTGGCCAATCCACTGACCATCACCGGCAGCATTGGCGTGATCATGCACGGGTATAACTACCGCGGGTTGATGGACAAGATCGGTTTACGCCCGGAGGTGTACAAGAGCGGCAAGTTCAAGGACATGCTCAGCGGGGACCGGGAAGCCACCGAAATCACGGCCGAGGAACGGGCGATGGTGCAAAAGCTGATTGATGAAACCTACGGCCAGTTCAAGGCCGTTGTGGCGGAGGGACGCAAGAGCGCCGCCAAGACCAACGCGGAGGCGCGGCCGCTGGCGGAGGACTGGCAGGAGTATGCGGACGGGCGGGTGTTGTCCGGCAAGGAGGCTTACGAGCTGGGGCTGGTGGATGAGCTGGGGGATTTTGACACGGCGGTGGCGCGGGCCAGAAAACTGGGCGAGCTCACAAAAAAACCCACCCTGGTGGAATACCGGTTGCGTTTGGATTTCTCGGATCTCTTCAGCATTTGGGGCGAGAGCGAAGCCAAGGTGGTCAAGGTGGATCTGGGGGTGGAAACCTCGCAACTGCGCCCGGGATGCATGTATTTTCTGCTGCCGACGTACCTGCGTTGACGTGAAGGGAGTCACCGTCATCCGGCATCCGTTGGTGCAGCATAATCTGACGCGGCTGCGCGACGAACGCACTGAGCCGCACGAATTCCGGCAAGTGTTGAGTGAGGTGGCCGCCCTGATGATTTACGAGGCCACCCGCGATTTTGGCACTGAAATTGTTTCGGTGCGGACGCCGCTGGCCCAAACCACCGGACGCCGGCTGCGCCGCGAGGTTGTGCTCGTGCCAATTTTGAGGGCGGGGCTGGGCATGTTGGAATCCATCCTCCAACTCATCCCGCGGGCGCGCGTGGGATTCATTGGCCTGAAGCGTCAAGAAGCGACACTGGCTGCCCAATTTTATCACAAGAGCCTGCCGGAGGATTTGCGCGCGTACGAAGTGCTGTTGATTGATCCGATGCTGGCCACCGGCGGCAGCCTGAGCGCGGCGCTGCACCTGTTGAAGGAGCATCGGGCGCGCATTGCGCAGGTGCGCCTGGTCAACCTGGTGGCCGCGCCCGAGGGCATTCGACGGGTGCAAAAGCAGTTCCGCGGCCTGCGGATTTTTACGGCGGCCGTGGATGCCCGACTGGATCAACGTGGATTCATTTTGCCGGGGTTGGGTGATGCCGGAGACCGGCTGTTTGGCATCTGAGCCGGCCGGTGCATGCAATTTGCTTGTCCCGTTCCTTGTGGGATTTAAATTGAGGATTCGATGTCAGCCAAGAAGACTAAAAAACCAAAGCGTAAACTGCCGTCGCGCGCCCGGCGCTCCGCTCAACGCGCCGCGGTTGGGGTGAAGCAAGCCAGAACGGTCAAGAGAGGGGACGGAGTGGAGGAGGCATTCGATACGGCGATTTTGCGCAAAGCCAGCGGCGGCGTGGATGTGGAGCAGTTCAAGCAGGCGCTGGCGGAGGCGGCGAAAATCCGCATTGACACCGCGTTTTACAAACAGTCGGAAACGGAAGCTCCGACGGAACTGCAGGCGGCCGGTGGCTACGACGGCGACAGCGCGGTCAAGTTGTATTTGCGGGAGATTGGCCGGGTGAAGCTGCTGACGCCCGCCGAAGAAATTGCCCTGGCGGCCCGGGTCAAAAAAGGGGACAAACGCGCCCGGGAACACATGATCAAGGCCAATCTGCGGCTGGTGGTCAAGATCGCCCGCGATTATGAGGGCATCGGGCTGCCGTTGCTGGATTTGATCAGTGAAGGAAACATCGGCTTGATGAAGGCGGTGGAGCGCTTTGATCCGGCCAAGGGCGGGAAGTTGTCCACGTACGGCTCCTGGTGGATCAAGCAATCCATCAAGCGCGCCCTGGCCAACCAGTCCAAGACCATTCGCCTGCCGGTGCATCTGGTGGACAAAATTTCGCGCATGCGCCGCACGGCTTTGAAGTTGCAGGAGGAGTTTGGTCGCGAGCCAACGGACGAAGAATTGGCGGAGGAGCTGCAAACGACTCCGGCGCGGGTGGCGGCGATGCGCCAGGCCTCCATCCGCCCGGCCTCATTGGATGCGCCCATCAGTGACGAGGATTCCAATCATTTCTCCGACGTGGTCCAGGATGAGAACGCCGAGGATCCGTACGAGCAGCTGGAGGACAAGACCGTCGCGGGCATGTTGGAGGAGATGGTGGGGCAGCTGGAGGAGCGGGAGGCGACCATATTGCGCTATCGCTTTGGACTGGATGGGGGCACGGAGAAGACTTTGGAGGAAGTCGGGGAGAAATTCGGCGTGACGCGCGAGCGCATCCGGCAGATTCAAAACATTGCCCTGCGCCGTTTGCGCCGCATGATCGAAAAATTCGAGCGCGCGCAGCGCTGAACTGCCGCAATCCCCATGAGCGTTGCCCAGCTTACGCCGCGCGAAATCGCCCAGGCCATCCGGAACGTGCCGGACTTTCCCAAGGCCGGCGTGCAGTTCAAGGACATCACCCCGGTGCTGGCGGACTCCCGGCTTTTTGCCGGCACGGTGGAGCTGCTTACCTCCCACTTTCAGCCCGGCGAGGTGGACGCGGTGGTGGGCATTGATGCGCGCGGATTCATCTTTGCGGCGGCCGCGGCGATGCGGCTGCGCGCGGGTTTTGTGCCGGTGCGCAAGCAGGGCAAACTGCCCTGCCAAACCCTGGAGCAGGAGTACGCGCTGGAATACGGCCGGGCTACCGTGGCCATCCATGCCGATGCGCTGCAACCCGGCAGCCGGGTGTTGTTGGTGGACGACCTGCTGGCCACGGGCGGCACGGCGGCCGCTGCGGCGGCCCTGGTGGGGAGGTTGGGCGGCACAATTCTGGAGGCAGCGTTCGTCATTGAACTGACATTTCTTGAGGGGCGCGCCAAGCTGCCCGGCCTGCCGATCCACTCGCTGGTGACCTATTAAGCGGAGGCATGAACCCGGGAACCACCATCACGGTGCCGGTGACCGCATATGACCTGTCCGCCACCCTCGCTTCCGGGCAGGTTTTTGACTGGGAACAACACGGCAGCACCTGGAGCGGGGTGGTGCAGGGGCGCTGGGTGGAATTGCAAGTCGTCGGGGATGCCGTCGTGGCCCGGACGGCAGCGCCGCAACGCGAGTGGACCTGGCTCACGCATTTTCTGCAAACCGGGGTGGACCTGTCCCGGATCATCGCCAGCTTTCCGGCGGGCGACCGGCATTTGCAGGAGGCGGTGCGCACCTGTCGGGGGTTGCGGTTGCTGCGTCAGGATCCTTGGGAGTGCCTGGCGTCCTTCATTCTCTCGGCAACCAAGCAAATCGTCCAGATCCGCCAAATTGTCCGACGGTTGAGCGAGCGTTATGGGGAACCGGTCGCGGCCGGCGGTGATGGCGCCCGGCGCTTTTCGTTTCCCTCGGCGGAGCAGATTGCGCTGCTGACGGAGGTGGAGTTGCGGAGCTGTAAAATGGGGTTCCGCGCGCCCTATTTGTTGGGGGCGGCGCGGCGAGTGGCGGCGGGAAACCTGGATCTGGCGGCGCTGGGACGCCTGCCCCTGCCGGAGGCGCGCGCGGCCTTGCTGCAGTTGGAGGGTGTGGGACGCAAGATTGCGGACTGCGTGCTGTTGTTTGCCTACGACTTTCCGGAGGCTTTTCCCGTTGATGTCTGGGTGCGCCGGGTCTTGCGGCAGTACTATTTCCCCAACCGGCATGTTGATGAGGCGGGGCTGCAGCGCTTTATCCACCGGCATTTCGGTCCGCACGCGGGGTATTGCCAGCAATACCTGTTTCATCACATTCGCGTGGTGAATGGAAAGGTCGCCGGGCGCACCACAACGCACGCGCCAAACCGGAAACCCAGATGAATGTGGACGTCCTGCTGAGCCCGGCGGAATATGAAACCGCGTCCCCGGGGCGGTTTGCGGACCACGTTTGCGTGGTGTTTGATGTGCTGCGCGCGACGAGCGTGGTGGTCACCGGTCTGGCGCATGGAGTGCGCAGTTTCATTCCGGTCCTGACAATCGAAGAAGCCGTGCAATGGCGGAGACAACAGCCGGACGTGTTGCTGGCCGGGGAACGGGATGGGTTGAGAATCGGGGCCGCTCTTGGTGGAGGTGTGGATTTCGACCTGGGCAATTCGCCCCGGGAATACCAGCCCGCCCGTGTCGCCGGAAAGGATATCGTCACCACGACCACCAACGGCACCCGGGCCCTGCGCGCCTGCCTGGGCGCGCAGACGGTCCTGGCTGCCGCCCTGCTGAACCTGGGAGCCACCGCACAATGGTTGCAGCGGCGGCGACCGTCAAGATTGCTGCTCGTTGGCGCCGGGACCGGGCATCATTGTGCGTTGGAGGATGCCCTGGCTGCCGGCGCATTGTTGGAGCTGCTGGCGTCCGCTTCGGAGATCACCGAGTGGAGTGATGCGGCACAGGTGGCCCGGGCGGCCTATCGGCAGGCGGCGGGGCATCTGCACGAAGCGATTGCCGGCTCGCGAAATGGATCGCGTTTGCTCGCGAATCCTGACCTGTGCGCCGATGTGGAATTTTGCCTGCGGCGCGATGTGTTTGCCATTGTTGCGCAGATGCAATCCGACGGCCGGATAACGCGGGCGGTATAGCGTGCGGCTTCAGGGGGTGACCAGTCCGAGAATGTTCTTTCGCGGCACCGCCCCGTAGAAGCGGCTGTCCGCGCTGTTGTTGCGGTTGTCCCCCAGTACGAAGTATTGATCCAGTCCGCAAATCCACAGCTGCTCCCGCAGTTTGGGGCCGGGATACGTCGGGGTGTTTTCCGGCAGGTAGGGTTCGTCCAACAATTTGCCATTCACGAACAGTCGCCCGCCGCTCAAATAAACCGTATCGCCTTGCTGGGCGACGATGCGTTTCACGGCGTAGCTGTCGTCAAACGGGTCACGCAGGACGACAATGTCCGTCGGGCGCGGATCACGGAAGTGAAAAATCCAGCGATTCATCACGTAACGGTGGGAACTTTGCAGGGTGGGCGACATGCTCACGCCCACAACTTCGATCACCTGCAGCAGGTGATGGGTGACGAATTGAAACGTGGCGTAGCTCAGACCCAGAATTAAGGTTCCGGTGAACAGGTGTCGGAGCAGGGAACGCAGCCGGGGACGAGGGGAGGGCTCGGGGGACGACGCCGCTGCGGGAAGGCCGGCCGGCTTTAGATCCAATGTGGGCTCAAGTTCCATGCGGCGGGATCACACTCCATCCTGGAAGTATTGTTCGCATGTTGCCCCCTGCCTGACAATCAGAGCAATTACGTATTTGCTGGTGAACACTACGGATCATGAAGTTTTTCCGGGCGGTCAGGCGGGTGGGCATTGTGGCGGCCTGAGGGGTTATGCCGCGGCGGACTGGCCGCCGGTGGTTTTCTGGATGGCCGCGCGCAGGGTTTCCAGCAAAAAGGGCTTGCTGATCACAAAGTCCACGTGGCGCAACGACGCGTCATCGCACCGCAGCATCTCCGCATAGGCGGTGATCAGCACAATGGGCTGTTGCGGGGCGCGCGCTTTCAGGGCATCCGCCAGTTCGTCGCCTTTCATCTCGGGCATGGCATAATCGGTCATGACGAGATCATACTTGGCAGGCGCAAACAGTTGCAACGCCTCCTGGGCGCTGCCGGCCGTTTCCACTTGATGCCCGTCAAAGGCCAGCATCATCCGGATGGCGTCGCAGACAAATGGTTCATCATCCACCACCAGGATCCGCCGCGGCTGGATGGCCGGTTTGTTCGTGGCTGGGTTCGGTGAACTCATACGGAATCATTGTGGCGTGAACGGCGGCGTTTAGCCACTGCAAAAGGTGAAAACTGCACGCGTGTTGGTGCCCCGGCAAGGACTCGAACCTTGGACCAATTGATTAAGAGTCAACTGCTCTACCAACTGAGCTACCGAGGCAACCACGGCACCGCAGCATCGCAAGCGCACACCGGAGTTGTCAATCTTCAGTTGGCGATTTGTTGCGGGGTGGTTTTCCCCGCAGTGGGGGAGGCCGGGATTTCCAAGAGCCAGTCCCCCGGTGCCGGCGGTTGCAGCGCCAGGCGATTGGATCCGGGCACGGGAGCTGCCTGTGCCGGGTGGGTTTGATTTGTACGGAGATCGCGCCAGACCGTTGCCGCGCCGCCCGACCAGATCCGTGCAGCCAGATGGATCGCCTGGCCTTCGGGGAGATAGACCAAAGCCGTGGTGCGATTGGTTGCAATCAACGGGTAAATAGGGAGGGCCGCCGGCGTCACGGCGGCAAGCAAGGGCGTTGGGCTGGGTTGTAACTCCCAAAAATCGGTGCCCGCCATGACGTCGCTCAGGGCGGCGAAAGCCTGTATCTCCGGACCCGCCAGGGCCTGTTGCCAGGTGGAGCCGCGGGCCGGGTTCGTATTCCATTCGGAAACCGCCCGGGTGGCATACGTAACGCCGGCGGGCGTGATCAGCAGCGCGTTCCACCACAGGAGGCGACGGGCGAATTCGAAGGAAACCGTCTGGCCCGCAGCGGGGGCTGGATCGGCCATTGGTGGAATGATGGAGAGGAGCGGATGGGCTGGAAGCTTTGAACGCTCCTGTGCCGGCGGGCCTCCCAGCAGCCAGGGGAGCGAGTTGGCGTCGGTGACCGAACTGATTTGGAAACCGAATCCAGCCACCCACGGCTCGGACCGGAAACCGTCATAAACCCAGAACGATTCGCCGGGGAGCAGAATCACCGGCGCGTGGTCGATGGAATTGAACACCTGCCGGCAGATGTTCTGCCAGCGGCGTGCCGCCCTGCCTGAGCTGTCGCAATCGAAGGCCACAAGCCACACGACATCGTCCGCACCCCAACGTGCCAGCACATAACGGAGCAGGGAGACGGCGTGGGCCTCCGGCAACTCGGGCCCGGGGCGTGGTCCGATTTCCCAGAGCGGCACGACGGCGTTCAACAGATTGGCTTGATTGGCCGCGACCACTTTCCTTTCCAATTCCCGAAAGGCCGCGGGATTGGGGAGGAAGCCGGCAGTGGTGTCAAAGAGCGGCGTTTGCTCCGGTCCGTGCGTTGCCGGCAATCGCCAGAGGGTTACGTTGAATTTTTGCCGCCGCCGGGCGTTGAGATAAGCCGACCATTCAGCGAAACCAGCCCGTTCCGCCGCGGCCCAGGCGGCATCGCCCAGCCAGAAGAATGGCGTATGATCGGCATGTTCCAAATGCTGTCCGTCGCGTGCGACTTGGATGGGACCGTGGCGGGCAAAGACCGTTGTGTCCGCTGGTGCCGAGCACAAGAATGCCCCGGTGCGCCCGTGCAAGCCGTCATTGGCGGTGTCTGAACAAATCGTGCGATACTGCCATCGGCCGGGAAAACCGGGTTTGAAACGTGCCCGCCAAACCAGGCCGCCATCCCAGAAGCCGGCGAGGTGATGGGTTTCACCCAGTGGCGAGGTCAGCCGGATGCGGAGCTGGACCTGTGCGGCCGGATTGGTGTAGGTCACGCTGCTGCGTAGCTGAAGTTCCCAACGTTGCCATTTGGGGACGACGGGATCGGCGGGAGGTTGGGCGCCGTGGGTGGGGAGGGGGGCCGCGGATAACCACGCGCCGAGTCCCAGCCACAGGAGCGTGAATTGGCTTCGTGAATGTCGCATCATTCGGGGGAAATCTCAGCGGAATCCGCCGAAGCTGTCAAACCTGGCGGGCGGTTCAGTTGAACATTTTTTCCAAGCCGCTGTCCATCCATTGTGTGATTGAGGCGGCAAAATTGACGATGGACGTCGCCCAGTAATCGCAGGAGAAAGAGGTTATGAGAATTAAGCGAAGTTTGTTTGCCAATGTCAACAGATCGAGATGGGGCCGGCTGCTCGGAGTCGGGCTGACCTGCCTGTTGGTGCTGCCGGTCGTGGCCAAGGAGGCGCCGAAGTTGACCATTTCCAAGGCGGCGGTGGATCGGTCGGCACGTGGTGTGAGTTATGCCGATACGATCAAGAAAGTGACGCCGAGTGTCGTGACCATTGAGTCCACCCGGACCATTGAGCTGCGACAATTCCAAAATCCGTTCCAGGACGATCAGTTGTGGCGCCGGTTCTTGGATCCCTACTCCGGCCCTGACCAGGGCGCGCCGCGCCGCTCGCGAAATCCGGGGCGCAAACTGACCCAGGAAAGCCTCGGTTCCGGAGTGATCGTGACTGAGGACGGTTACATTCTGACGAACAACCACGTCGTGGATGGCGCCGATGAAGATGGCATCACGGTCGTGTTGCCTGACGGCAAAACCAAGTATCAGGCGGCGGTGGTGGGACGGGATCCGCGCACCGATCTGGCGGTGTTAAAAGTGGAGGCCCGGAAAAAGCTGCCGGCGGTGACGCTGGCCGACAGTGATCAGCTGGAAGTGGGTGATGTCGTGCTGGCGGTGGGCAATCCCTTCGGCATTGGGCAGAGTGTCTCCAGCGGCATCGTCAGCGCGCTTGGGCGCGGGTTCGGGATTCTGGGCCGTCAGGGCTATGAAGATTTCATCCAGACCGATGCGGCAATCAACAAGGGGAACTCCGGAGGGGCGCTGGTGGACGCGGAGGGGCGGTTGGTGGGGATTAACCAATCCATAGCCAGTCCGAGCGGCGGGAATGCCGGCGTAGGTTTTGCCGTGCCCATCAATCTGGCCCGTTCGGTGATGGAACAATTGATCCAGAATGGCCGGATTGTGCATGGTTACCTCGGCGTGAGTTTGCAGCCATTAACTTCGGAATTGGCCGAAGCGTTCAAGCTTTCCAATGCCAACGGCGCCCTGGTCGGCGGCGTGCAACCCAATACACCCGCGGAAAAGGCCGGGATTCGGGCCGGAGATGTCATCATTGATTTCAACGGCAAGCCGGTGACCGATTCGGCCCACCTGCGCCTGCTGGTGGCGCAAACGGCACCCGACACGGAGGTTACCTTCAAGGCCCTCCGCAAGGGCAAGGAGCAGACCTTCAACGTCAAGCTGGCTGAGCATCCGTCGGATGTCGCGGTGCGGGACGGCCAATCCAAGGGCACGGAAGACAGCGTGTTGCCAGCCTTGGACGGGGTGGAAATGGCCGACCTCAACTGGCGCCTGCGCCGGCAATACAACATTCCGGGACGCATCAACGGGGCGCTGGTAACCTCCGTGGATGAAGATTCGGCGGCTGCAGAAGCGGGCCTGCGGCCCGGCGATGTGATTGTCGAGGTGAATCAGCAACCCGTTCGCGGCAGCACCGAGGTCTCCGAACTGGCAGACCGCACCCAGGGCAACACTCTGCTGCTGCAAGTTTACACGCAAACCGAGGGGTTCGAGACGACCCGGTTTGTGTCGGTGCCATTGGGAAAAAAATAATCCAGGGTGGGGAAACCCGGACCTCCAGCCGGATTCGGTTCGAACCGGCTGGATTTTTCTTGGCTGCTGCGGAGGAACGGGTGCATCCGGGCTTTGACAAAACCATTTGTGCAGGCATGATTTTGTCGAGCCAGCATTGATCACACCTGGCAAGAGTGAATGTCAGTCCAATATAAAGACTATTACGCCATTTTGGGGGTTGGGCGCACGGCCAGCAATGCCGACATCAAAACGGCGTTTCGCAAGCTGGCCCGCGAGTACCATCCGGATGTGGCGAAGGATAAGAAGCGCGCGGAGGAGAAGTTCAAAGAAATCAACGAAGCCTATGAAGTCTTGAGCGATCCGGCCAAGCGGCAGCAGTATGACCAGCTGGGCGCCAACTGGAAGTCCGGCGCCGATTTCCGGCCGCCTCCCGGTTGGGGGCGGCACGCCGGTCGCGCCGGCGAGCGAACGGAATTTGAATTCAACTTTGGCGGCACCGGATTCAGCGATTTCTTCGAGGAGTTGTTTGGGGGCCGCCGTAACGGCCGGCAGGGGACGGCATTTTCCGGCGCGGATCCGGCCGAGCGCGGCGCAGACATTGAAGGTGACATTCTGGTTTCCCTGGAGGAGGTCATGCACGGCTCGCGCCGCGCCGTGAACGTGCGCCATGCGGTGGTTTGTTCCGTTTGCAATGGCAGCGGACGTCGCGGCCAGCACGCTTGCGTTGCGTGTGAAGGGCAGGGACGGGTGAGCAAATCGGAGACATATCAAGTCAAGATTCCGGCCGGAGTGACCGACGGGCAACGCTTGCGTTTGCCCGGACGCGGCGAGGCCGGGGCGCGGGGCGGCAGCGCGGGCGATTTATTCCTGCGGGTGCGTCTGGCCAAACATCCGGATTTTGAAGTGTCGCAGCACAACTTGATTTATGAGGCATCGGTCGCGCCATGGGAGGCAGTTCTGGGCGGCAATATTTCCGTACCCACGATGACCGGGCCGGTGAACATCAAGGTTCCGGCCGGCACGCAAACCGGCCAAAAATTGCGGGTGCGGCATCATGGGTTGACCGCGCGCGGCGGTGAGCGAGGCGATTTGCTGGTGGTGATCCAGGTGGAGGTGCCCTCCCGCCTCACGGAGGCGGAACGAACTCTATGGCGCAAACTGGCGGAGGTGTCAAAATTCAATCCCCGCACCAATCATAATTAGGGCAAGGGAGTGAGGAGATCATGGCAGAGGCAAAATTGGCGGTGATTACCGGAGCGACCCGGGGTTTGGGCCGGGCGATGGTGGCGGAGTTTGTGAAACGTGGCGTTACGGTCCTCGGCTGCGGGCGCAGCGCCTCGGGGATCGAGGGGTTGCGCCAACAGTTTGGCGCGCCGCATGATTTTTACTCGGTGGATATTGCGTCCGATCCGGCCGTAAAATCGTGGGCCAGCCTGGTGCTGACGTCCCACGGCGTGCCGGACTTGATTGTGAACAATGCGGGGATCATCAACGCGAATGCCCGGTTGTGGGAAGTGAGCGCGCGCGAATTCGACGATGTGGTGGGTGTGAACCTGTGTGGCCCGGTCAACGTCATTCGGCATTTTGTCCCGCCGATGGTCAGACGCAAGACCGGGACGATTGTGAATTTCAGTTCGGGCTGGGGACGCTCCACTGATGCCGAGGTCGCCCCGTATTGCGCCACCAAGTGGGCGATGGAGGGACTGACCCAGTCGTTGGCGCAGGAATTACCGTCCGGCATGGCCGCGGTAACGCTCAATCCCGGCGTGGTAAACACCGACATGCTGCGGAGTTGCTTTGGCCGGTCCGCGGCCAATTATCCTTCGCCCGACGAATGGGCGGCGGCGGCGGTGCCTTTCATTCTCAGCATTCAGTCCGGCGACAATGGCCGGCCCCTGACCGTGCCCGAGACCCGGGAGTAGCAATTGCGGACGGGACTTCTTTGCACTTTGAAGTTCGCCCGGCTCCGCGTATAACCTCCGCGTGTCTGCGCCGTTTCCGACTCCGATAGATGCCTGCACGCGCTGCTGTGCCGTGTTGGGGCATCCCGTGCGCCATTCCGCCTCGCCGGCGATGCACAATGCCGCATTTGCCGCCCTCGGGTTGAACTGGCGTTACCTGGCGTTTGAAGTGCCTCCGGACCAGTTGAAATCCGCGCTCCTCGGCGCCCAGCAAATGGGCTTCATCGGCTTGAACCTGACGGTGCCGCATAAATTGCTGGCAGTGCCGCTGGTGGAGGAATTGGATGATTCTGCCAGGCTGCTGGGCGCGGTGAACACGGTGCAGTTTCTCACCAATGCGGCCGGAAAGAGTGTCAGCCGGGGGTACAATACCGACGGAGACGCACTCCTCCGGGCCGTGCGCGAGGATCTGCAGGTCGAACTGCAAAATGCGCGCGTACTTGTGCTGGGCGCCGGCGGGGCCGCCCGGGCGGCGGTCTTGAAACTCGCGGCGGCGGGCGTGGCGGAACTGGCGCTGGTAAATCGCACCGGAGATAAGGCCACGAAACTCGCGCAGGAAGCACGGCGGTTCTTTCCGGCGACGAATGTCAGCGTGGGGTATCCCCGGGGGTCGGTGGATCTGGTGCTGAACGCGACGGCGCTGGGTTTGCAACCGGCTGACGCGCTCCCGCTGGATCTGACCGCGTTCAGCTGGGCGCAGGCCCGGGCCGCCTACGATATGATCTATCGGCCGGCCGAGACGGCGTTCCTCCAGAGTGCGAAGGCGGCCGGCTGCCGCACGGCCAACGGGCTGGGCATGTTGCTTTACCAGGGCGCGCGCGCGCTGGAGATCTGGGCGCAAACCGCCGCGCCGCTGGAGGTGATGCGGACTGCGCTGGAGGCAAGCATCCATGGCCGCTGATTTCCCGAAAGCCATTCTGGACCAGCCACGGCTGCCGACGCGGGGCTGCCCGGCAGGTGACCTTCTGAAGCGTTGGCGTCCGTTTCCATCACTCCATCATGTTTGAAACCGTTTTCAATCCGGAAATCTGGGCGCGTGTGCCGTTCCACCTTTGGTCGGTGATGTTCTTCCTCCTCGGGAGCATCGTCGGCAGTTTTCTGAATGTGTGCATTTACCGCCTGCCCCGGGGGTTGAGTGTCGTGACGCCGCCGTCACACTGTCCGCACTGTCAGTACTCCATTCCGTGGCATCTCAATCTGCCGCTCATTACCTGGTTGTTGTTGCGCGGGCGTTGCCGTCAGTGTCGGGCGCCGATTTCCATCCGTTACTTCCTGGTGGAATTGCTGACTGGCGCGCTCTTTCTCGGTTGCTGGTTGAATTACGGTCCGACCTCCGCGCGGCTCGCGTTGATCTTTTCACTGTTTGCTGCCGGATTGGTCGTGGCCACCTGCATTGATTTTGAGCACTTCATCATTCCGGACGAAATCACCCTGGGCGGTGTGGCAGCGGGATTGCTGTTCTCCTTTTATCCTCCGTTGCACGAGCAGCGGACGGCGCTGGCCGGTTTTTGGCAGGGGGTCGTGGGCGCGCTGGTGGGGTGGGGGCTGGTTTACGGGATCGTGCGGCTGGGCAAGGTCATGTTCGGCCGCCAACGCGTGGCTTTGCCGGTGGACACGCGGATCGTTTTTTCGGAGACGGCCGTGCATTTGCCGGACAGGGATATTCCTTATGAAGAACTGTTTTACCGGCAATCGGATGAGATCATCATGCAGGCCCGCACCCTGGAATTGATTGACCGGTGTTACCAAAACGTCAAAGTGCGGTTGTCGCCGCGTCGCCTGCGGATCGAGGCAGAGGAGTTCAATCCGGAAGCCATTCACCAAATGGAGGCGGTCAGCACTGAAATCGTCCTGCCGCGCGAGGCCATGGGGTTCGGCGATGTAAAATTCATGGCGGCCATTGGGGCGTTCCTGGGGTGGCCGGCCACGTTGTTTGCGTTGGTGGTCAGCTCGGTGATCGGCTCCGTGGTGGGGGTCGCCGGCATGATGATGCAGGGACGCGAGCGTTTTGCCCGCATTCCCTATGGCCCCTACCTGGCCGCGGCTGCTTTGATCTGGGTGTTTTTGCCGCTGGACACCAGGCAGGAAGTCCGGGCGTTGTTGGCGGTGCTGAATCCATTTGCCGCGCCGGGCGCGTGGTGAACTGGAAAAATCCTTGCGTGGTCCCGCGGAGTTGACTAGCGTTCCGCGCTTGCAAGGCTGCGGGCTGACGCCGGCGGCGCGACGGCTGCTGCCACAACTTGCGGCGTGGCCGGCGGATTTCTGGGTTGGTAGCTCAGTTGGTAGAGCAGTGCCCTTTTAAGGCATTGGTCCAGGGTTCGAGTCCCTGCCAACCCACCACCTTGCTCCGGGGACGCCCTCAGATTTGATAAACGAAATCGGTGTTCCCGGTGGATGACCTTGCTGTGCCGCGCTGCAAGGAATGGTCCACCAACGTCAGCAAATGTGCCTGATTCATTTGCTTGTGGAAAAATGCGGTGGCGCCGGAATTCAACGCTTCCCGGGTGGTTTTTACCGGATCGCCGGCGGATACCATCACCACCGGAATGTGCTTGAAGGCGTCGAAACGGTAGAGCCAGGAAACCACGCGACCTCCGTTCCACGGCACCCCCGTCACGTCCATCGGCAGGTTCATGTCCAGCAGCATGAGATCCGGTTTGGTTTTGCGGACGGTGCGGATGGCTTCACAGCCGTCGCGGGCGGTCAACACTTCAAAGCCTTCATTCACCAGCTGGGTTGTGGCCGTTTTGAGAAACACCGGATCGTCATCCACCACCAGCACGGTCTTGTGGCGCGCGGGTTTGCGGAGAACTTCGGCGGTGCCCGGGGGGTGTTCCCCCACGACGCGCCTGCCGGTCATGCCTCCGAGAATCCGGCGAAACCATCGAGTGCAACTTTCTTGATCTGAGTTTGTATTCATGTGCCCCTCCCTTGATGTGAAATGCATTACCCGCTTGCAAAATATCCGCGAAGCACGCCGTCGCAACTCGGTTGCATTGGGGAACAAATTCCCGGTCGGAGGGAGGGGACGGCTCCCGGAGAATGTCCGGGATGGTCAGACGGCCAGAATCCGAAGGCCGCCCGGTTCAATGGTCACCCGGGCGGGAAGCCGGGCCGCCAGCTCGCCGTCCACTTCGAAATGCAACGGTTGCGGGCTGGTCAACTGGAATGATGTGCTTTGAAATCGGATGACCGCGTCTTCCGGCAGCCGATTGGCCAGCAGAAGGCTCAATCCGCAGCGCAGCAAAATCCACCAGCCTGCTTTGGGAAAAACGCACACGTCGAGCCGGCCGCTGCTGAGGTTCGCGGCGGGGAAGAGGTCGAAGTTTCCCCCATACTTGCGGCCGTTACCGATCAGGATCAAATCACCGGTCAGGTTGTGGGCGGCATCAGTGACGGTGAGTGGCCCGGGGTGGTTGGTCAAAGCCCGCAGACCCGCCACCACATACGCCAGGGCGCCAATTTTTTGCTTCAACGCCAGGCTGACCAGTTCGAGGGCGCGCGAATCCAAACCCGCACCCGCCAGTTGCACAAAGTAAAGTTGCTGCCGGCCGGCGGCGGTGTCGTAGGTGAAGCAAGGCAGGTCAATGCGCCGCTCTTTTTCCGCCAGCAGCGCGGCCCAGGCGGCTTCGAGGCGCAGGGGGATCCCCAGTTCACGGGCCAGCACGTTCACCGTTCCCACAGGCAGTACCCCGAGCCGCGCGTGGGTGAAGCCATCGGGCACCGTGCCGATGCCGTTCAACACTTCATTCACGGTGCCGTCGCCACCAGCGGCAATGATCGTGTCAAATCCCTCCTGCGTCGCCTGCGCGGCGAGGCGTCGGGCATCTCCCGGCGCGGCAGTCTGCCGCAGGGTGACCTCCCGCGCGAGGCGGTCCAGCGCACGGCGGAAGCGTTGGGCTTTATGCCCCTTCGCGGCCGGATTGAAAATGACGCAGGCGCGCACGGACGACAGTTTTCCGGCCGCGCCCGACAAGTCGAGGACAAACCACCGCAGGCGGAGGAGGCTTTTGTCGAGCGGGGAGAGGGATCGTCTGAGCCGGGGCATGACGGCGGCCGCGGGGGTGACAAACAACCGGGCGGCTGCACGCGCCCGGGAAAAAGTTATGGAAAAGCCAAGCCCAATTGAGGCAACATTCCGGCATGGTTGCCGACCCCAACAAACCCAGCCCGGTGCCGTCGCGGGAAGCGCACGACACGCCCCGCGACCTGGCCGTCGTCAAACTGCAGGTGCAACAACTGCAGGACGCGCAGGCGGCGCTGGAGCGGGAAAACAAGAACCTGCGCCTGTTGCTGGAACGTGTGGTCGAGCACCGGCAACGTTCGCATGCCGAGCTGGTGCTGCTGCTCGCCAATCTGGTCAGCAAACTGCCGATCAACGACGTGGGGGTGTTTGTTTCCAAACTGGTGGAACATAATACGGGCGTGGCGGAGGCCTGCGCGGCGTTTTCCAAGGGCGCGATTGACAGTGCGATTCCGCAGCCACAGTTTCTGAAGGACCTGGAGCAGTCCAAACAAGACCTGCGGGCCGCACTCAAGACCACCGTGGCCGAACTGCTGGAGACCCAGCCGCCACTGGAGACGGCGCTGGTCAGGCAACTGGTGGACAACCCCGAGACCTTCTTTTCCCCAGCGGTCATTCGTGCCACACGGTGCTTTCTCAAGGGGCAATTGCCGCGCGAGCGGGTCCTCCGCGAGTTTGGTGAATCCAGCCTGATCTTTTTCTCCGATCTGACGACCGATCCCAAGCTGAATCCGCGTCCCAGGCCCGAGGAAATCGTCCTCGCCTTCAAGCCGGAGTTTGAAGCGTTGTTGCAGCAGGAGCCGGCCGCCGCAGGCGCGCACGCTGACGCCCTGCGCGAACTGCATCAACGGGTGCAGGCCAGCCGGGCCGCAACCGACCGGGCGCGCCGGCAAAAGGGCGCGTTTGCGCGGGTGACGTTCCTGATTGAGTTGCTGCACTTCTACGAAAATCAGAATACCGAGGCGCCGGATGTGTTGTTCGCGATGCGGTTGCCGACCCTGTTGGAGCAGTTGGTGGTTCAGCCCGAGCAGACGCGGCTTTCCCCGTCGGATGTCACCGCCGCGGAAGACATGCTTGCGCACATTGTCGGTTTTGACCACCGCCTCATCGTCATCAACAATCTCGGAAAATCCGGCGGTTTGGCGCGGGTGTTGAAATTTGTGCTGCGCCTGCGCGTGGAGAAACTGACGGACGAGGCGGATGTGGTCCGCGGTTTTGTCCGCACGTTGTTGCCCACCGCGCCGCATCCGCCGCCGGCCGCCGCTGAATTGGCGGCGATCATCAGGTTGGTACCCGATGTGGACCGGCAAAAATGGGTGGTGCAGGGCATCATGGGGTCGGACCGCATGAAACGAGTGGACGCGGAACTGTTGGGCCGGGCCACGGCGCAGGAACTGGGGTTGAAGGGATTGGAGGAGCAGGCGCGCGCGACCGTGGCGGTGAATCCGGAAGTGGAACGGCAACTGGCCTGGGACCGGATCCGGGAGCTGATGACCCGGCACGCGAATCCCAGTCAAATCGCCGCGGCGGTGCGCGAACGTTTGCGCGCCAAGTACGACGCGGCCGAGGTGCGGCAGAGCTGGCTGGTGCTCAACGAGGTTGAGCCGATTCTCTTCATCCGGGTGTTCTGCCAGTTGCCCTACCTCGAGGATGGCCGCACCGATCCGATTGCGCAGGCGGTGCTGGAGAGTTACGTCACGCGGCTGGTGCATGAGAAATACGCCGCCACTTACGTCAAAGTGCTGACAAGCCTGAAAAACATGTTCAAAGCCAGGGCCGACAGTCCGCTGTTGCTGAACTTCATGGCCCTGGTGAAGTGGGTGCAACCCACCGTCGCCCAGAAGATCGCCCAGGAGATCGGTTTGCCGGTTTGACCCGGCCCTCCGCGTCAGGCGCCGGACCGCGACCCCGTGCCGGTGGCGTCGGATCGGGGCGTCAACCGCAGCGGGCTGCTTGCGGCGGGCAATATTCCATTGTCAGCAGACAAACGTCATCTTCAAAACGGCCGTCCGCGGCGAATTTTTTGGTTTCGCGCAACAGGGCGTTGAAGAGGCGGTGGGGCGGGAGGGACAGGTGTTTTCTGGTGGAGGCCAGCAGCATCTCGCGTGAGTAGAGCGAGGCGTTTGACGCTTGGATTTCGTAAAGCCCGTCGGTGAAGAGCATGACCACATCGCCGGACAATAATCCGGTGGTGGACATTTGATACGAGTACGCTTCGAACAGTCCCAGGGCCGGCTGACTTTTGGGGCCCGCCTGGTTTCTGATTTCCTCAACCAGCCTGGCGGCGCGGCGCAGGCGGAAGGGCTTCGGGTGCCCGGCATTGACGTAGCGCATCTCTCCGGTGGCCGCATGGGCCACCAGAAAAAAGGCGGTCGTCAAAATCGATGCGCCGCTCGGTTTGAGGATCGTGAACAATTCCGCATTTAACCTCGTCATGAAATGGCCCGGGTCGTGAGCCAGGGAACGCAGGTTTTCTACCAGGGTGCGAATCATCATGGTGACCAGTGCCGAACGCACTCCATGCCCGGCCACGTCGCAAAGGAACACGGCCACCTCCTGATCGGAGATGGGAGTGATGCTGAAAAAGTCTCCGCCGACCGTGCCGCTGGGCAAATAGCGATGCGCGAATTGGAACGCGCTGTCTTTGGCCGCCACCCCCCGGGGCAGAACCGGATAATCCTGCGGCAGCATGGCCAGCTGAATCTCCCGCGCCGTTTTGAGGTCGTTTTCCAGTTGTTCGTTTTTCCGGCGCAGCTGCTCCTCGCTCGCCGCCAGATCGTCCCGGGCCTTGTTAAGACGTTCTTGGGCCAGTTTTTGCTCCGTGATGTCCCAGAAAATGCCCTGAACGCCGATAACCGTCTGATCTTTGCCATACAGCGGGGTTTTGACGACCTGGACGTAACTCTTGTTTTGCCCCAGCGGTTGATGCTCCTCGATCAGGCTCAAGGTTTGTCCGGTGGCCATCACCCGCTGATCGTCGGCCTGGTATTGCCTGGCCAATTCCGGCGGGAAAAAATCAAAATCGGTTTTGCCGAGGATCGCCTCGAGCGGCTCGCCGTGATGTTCGCAGTAGTGCTGGTTGGCAAAGGTGAAGCGCCCCTGGACATCCTTGCGAAACACATTTTGCGGCATGGTTTCCACCAGCGAATGGTACAAGGCCTCGGATTCCTTGACGCTGTCCTCGGCCTGCCGCCGGGCGGTGATGTCTTCCACCGTGCCTTCATAGTAAAGAATCCGCCCGTCGTCCCCGCGGATGGCCCGGCAGTTTTCCGAGATCCAGATGATGCTGCCGTCCTTCCGGAAGATCTGCGAAGTGAACTGGGTGATGACGTCGTGTTCCTCCATCAACCGCTGGAACTCTTCGCGGCGACCCGGGGCGACGTATAAACGGCGGGCGATGTCCGTCACGCTGGCCATCAACTCCTCCGGACTGGCGTATCCGTAAATCCGGGCCAGGGCGGCGTTCGCCAGCAGATATTGGCCATTGGGGGTCGTCTGAAAAATCCCCTCGGCCAGACGGTCGAAGATGCTGTGATATTTCTCCTCCTGAGCCAGCAGGGCCATGTCCGCTTCGTGCCGCTCAATGGCGTAGCGGATGGAACGCCGCAGGGTGTTCAGGCTGAGCTGGCTTTTGACGAGATAATCCTGGGCCCCGGACCGGACCACCTCGCCCACCACGGCGTCATCATCGGCCGCGCCCAGCACGATGACCGGCGTTTCCGGGGCCAGTTTTTGCAACACCGCCAGGTTGGCGGGGCCCGCGCCGTCGGGCATGAAGAGCTCCAGCAGAATGACGGCGAATTCCTCGCGCGCCAGCAGCTCCAGCGCCGCAGCGAGCGACGGGGCCACGGCGACTCCGCGCACGGCGTTGGGGGCGGAGGCCAGCAGACCGCGCACGGTGCCGGCCAGCGCGGCGTCGTGCTCAATCAACAGCACCCGCAACGTCTGCCGCCGGGTGAGGTGCGCGGTATTATGAAAATCCAGTCGGAACATGTTGCCAACGCGGCCGGTCGCCTCCCCATAAATGACAGGCCCGCCGCGTGGCGGCAAGTCCATTGGCGCGGCCCGCCGCGCTGGAAAGTCTCCTTTTCAGCCGATCCCCTTTCGGGCTACGCTGGCCCACGCATAACTTTATGCCGAGTGTTTACATCAAGACGTACGGTTGCCAGATGAACGAGCGCGACAGCGAAGCCGTGGCGGCACAACTGGTGGCCAAGGGTTACACGCTGGCGGCGTCCGAGTTTGAGGCTGACGTCGTGCTGCTGAATACCTGCAGCGTGCGCGACCACGCCGAACAAAAGGCCATCCATAAAATGGAGAACCTGACGGCCAGCATCCGCAAGCACCGTCCGGAGGTGGTTTTTGGGTTTATGGGCTGCATGGCTCAGAGCCGGGGGCAGGCGTTGATTGACCGGCTGCCTGACGTGGATCTGGTGGTGGGGACGCAAAAGTTCCATCACACGGCCGATTACCTGGACGAACTGCTGCAGGGGCGCCGCAAAAAAATCGTGGACACCGGGACAGAGCCGGGGAGTGAAGCCACGGTGAAAGAGCATTTGCTCAATGGCACCGCAAAACATAAATCCGTCACCGCTTTTGTCAGCATCATGCAAGGCTGCAATCAATACTGCACCTATTGCATTGTGCCTTACACCCGTGGCGAGGAACGCAGCCGTTCCATTCCGGACCTTGTGGCCGAGTGCCGTCAGCTCGTTATGCAAGGTGTCAGGGAAATTACCTTGCTCGGTCAAATTGTTACCAGTTATGGCAAACGGTTTAAGGCGCAAAGTGCGCCCGCAATGGGGCAGGTGGTTGCGCCGGGATTCGATCCGCACTCGGATAAAAGCGCTTTTGTGCAACTGATCGAAGCGGTTCATGCCATCGAAGGTCTGGAACGAATCCGGTTCACCTCGCCTCATCCCAAGGGTTACGGCGACGATTTGGTGGCGGCGTACGGGCGGTTGCCCAAATTGGTGGAGAGTGCGCACCTGCCTGTACAGAGCGGCAGTGACCGGGTACTCAAGCTGATGCACCGGGGCTATACGCGGGAGCGGTTCCTGGAGATCGTGCGCAAGCTGCGGGCGGTCCGCCCGGGAATGGGTTTGACCACGGACATCATCGTGGGTTTTCCCGGGGAAACAGAGGAAGACTTCGCGGCAACCGTGTCGCTATGTCGCGAAGTTGAGTTCGATAATGCGTTTCTGTTCAAGTATTCGCCGCGCCAGGATACGCCGGCAGCCACGATGCCCGATTCGTTACCGCAGGAAGTGATTGAGGAGCGCCACGGCCGTTTGCTGGAGGTGGTGAACCAAATCGGCAAGCGCAAATATGAGGCGTTGATTGGGAGTGAGATGCAGATTTTGGTGGAGGGACCGAGCCGCCGCAATGCCGCACGGATGATGGGCCGGACGCCGTGCAACAAACTCGTTTTGTTCGACGGCAGCCCGCGGCATCGCGGGCAATTGCTGCCGGTCAGGATTGTGCGCACAGGAAACTTCACGCTGTACGGCGACCCGGCAATCGTCGGGTTGTGAGCCGGAGCCGGCGCGGCCGGCGCTTCGCATCCGATGGGCTGCGGCCGGCGCGGTCGCGGCTCACGGCGTCAATTTTCCCCGGTAGAATTTGCCTGGACGGACTCCCTCTTCCGGATCCACATACCACACCTGGCCGGTGGCGTTGGTGACCGAGGCGAGGTGGTTCCAGTCGGTGAAGTTGGTGGAAGCTTCGATCGCGTAGCGATCCCCCGGCGTCCCGCTCAACTGGAATTGCATTCGTCCGTTCACCATTTGCGCGGAGGAAAGCTGCGGGTGCATGGAGACGGTGAGCGTCGCCACTTCACTGGTGGCCTGGCCAAAGCGGCTGCTGACCACGACGGAATAATCACCGGCGTGTGCCGGTTCGACATTGGTGCGGGTGAAGGTATTGCCGCTTTCATCGCCGCCCTTCGATCCGCCGAGAGTTGGGTTGGCGTAAAGATTTGTGCCGTTATGACGCCAAAGATAGAACAGCACGGGTGATCCCGTGGCTTCGACCGTGAAGGTGGCCGGAGCGCCTTCGATGACGCGTTGACTGACCGGCTGGGTGGTGATGAGGGGAGGCAGGCCCACCGTCAGTAGCGCGTTCGCGCTGGTCGCACTGCCGTACGCATTGCTGACGACCACCGAATAATTGCCCGACTGATTGGTTTGCACGCCGGCCAGAGTCAAGCTGCGGTCGTTGCCCCCCGCCAGATCGACGCCGTTGAAACGCCATTGATAGGAAAACGGTGGCGTACCGCTTGCGATGACGTCGAACGTAACGGTCGAACCCGCCGCCACGGTCTGGCTGTACGGTGGCGTGCCAATGCTTGGGGGGTAGGTCACCCGGCTGGCGAGGAAATCAATCGCCGCCGCGTCAGGGCCAACATGGATCGGATTGGTGAAGTTCAGCGGGGAGAACGTGTGGCCGTAGCGGCTGGCCGCCACCGGGTACGCTCCCGCAGGCAGGCCGACGATGGCGTAATTACCGGCGGAATCCGTATAGCCCATGCGGGTGCTGGAAACGTAAACCCGCACCTCCGGGAGCGGAGCGTCCTCTTCATGAATCTGGCCGGAAATGCGATACGTGGTCGGCTCGCCAACGCGCACAATCACCCACTGGCTCGCCTCGCCGCCTTTCATGTCCGTGACGACGCAGCGGACAAGATAATCACCGGCGCTGCTCCAGCTTTTCCCGGCCAACGGGCTGTTCGTGCCGAAAGTGGCATCGCCAAACTCCCAATAATAAGCGAGCGCGTCGCCCTCCGCATCGGTGGCCGTGGCGGCGAAATCCACGCCTTCGTCCACAGCCACATTCGTCGCGCTGGCCGTGATGCTGAGCTGGGGCGGCTGGTTTGACGGAAAGGAACCCAGGTTTACCACCACGTCCAACGACTCGGGAACGGTGCCGCCTTTGCCAATGGTGGTGATGTGAAGGCCCGCGTCGAAGTCGGAGAAGGTGCGCCCCACGACCAGCGCGGAATCCGTCTTGCCGTCGGGCGACCCGGGCGTGGTGTCGAGCAACTGGCTTTTCTGATTGCCGTTCTGCGCCCAGCGCAGGCCCGCGCCGCTCATCAACCAGCGGTTGCTGGTGAATTTCTGGCGGAACTCGACCCAATAATTCGTGCTGCTGTTCTTGACGATCTTGAGAGCCCGAATGCCGGCGACGTTGGTTTTGTCATGGCAAAACACGCGATACGTGCCGCTGGTGCTGACGGTGATGACTTCGTTGGTCGTGAGCCAGTTGAGATATTGCTTGTAGCGCGCGTTGAAATGATTGTTGCCCGCGCTCGCCGCGCCCATCGTGTCGTAGCTGTCTCCGTATTCGGTGCTCGAACCCGGACCGATGACGCTCGCGCCGCCGGTGTTCCAATAGTTCGCATGGTTCAGACCGAAATTGTGCCCGAGTTCATGACCGGCGACGCCGGTGCTGAAGTTGTTGCGCAACCAGGCCCCCGCGCTGCCCACGTAGGCCAGGCCCGACCAGTTAAAGCCGGGCACGGCACCCATGCAAATGATGTCGAGGTTGAAATTGGTGAGCACGTAGCCGGCAGCGGTTGCGGCGGCGCGCGCCTCGGTGCGGAGCTGATTGTAGTAATTATTGGTGCCGTAATGGGCGGCCGGGTGCGCCATCCGGAACACCGGGGTGTAGTCCGAGCCAAACCCGTTCGACGCAAAACTCGCGCGGCCGTAGGACATTTCCTGATAGAATTTGTTCACGTTGTTCAGCAGGTTGGTGACGCCAGTGTCGCTCAAATTCACGCCCACCAGGTCCGGAAAATCCACCCGAATAAACAGGAGTTTCTTTTGCCCCTCCGTCCAGGTCGAAGCTTCCGCGTCGCCGCCATCGGGCGAAGGCGGGCCGCCGTCCGCCGCCACAATCCGCGCGTTCTCCTGCACCGCGTGTTCGGGCCGGCAGAAGAAGACAATCTCTCCGGCAAGCTCGGCGGCGACCTCGTTTTGCACGATGCGGGCGGCTTGCGCGGTCACGGAGCAAATGGCCTCGGGATTGGCGGCCTCGGCGCGGGCGGCTTCGTCGGCATCGAGGATGCGCAACGCATTTTCGCTGAGCGCGAACAAATCATCCACGGCAATGCCGTTCAACGCGATGCGGTTGCGTGTGGGCACCCCGAGGCGTTCACCGTAGGTGTAGGTGTGATATTCCCGCTCGCCGATGGTCGCAAGGCGGAGGGTGGGTTCGATTTCCGATTCGTGCCCCGGCTCGGCCAACACGCCCAGCACCGCCAGTTTCCCGCGCGCGTTGATCGGTGCTTCAAGCAGCGCGACGATTTCATTCGGCAGTTGAGCGCGGACGCCGGAAGGCACGGTCAGTTGCAACGCGCGTTCGGGATCGGCCTTGATCAAATTTTTGAGCGCGGCACGACGGACCGTGGCCAGTTCGATGCCTTCCGGTATCAGGCGGGAACGATCTGCGGACGCGTCGGCGAGGTAGCGCTGCGTCCAATCTTTGAAGCGGGCGAACGCTTCCTCGGGCACGGGTTCGCGCCAAAGGATTTCGGTGGTGCGGAACAAGTTGTTCGTCAATGGCAGTCCAACTGCGGGACTGGCTGTCGCGGCCGCGAGGGTTGGGCTTTGCGCTTTCGGAGGGACGATCGGTGCCGCCGGCTTCCGGTCGGACCGACTGGTTTCGCTCAGATGAAGAATCAGGCCGACGACGCAGGCCACGACGCAAACCGCCAACAACTTGTATTTCATTTTAAGGCACAATCTGATTGCCAGATTTCTGCCCTACTACTTCCACGCAAGTCGCCGAAAACACAAGGGGAATTTGCCGGAAAACCGCAGGCAACTGGCTTTCCAGAAATAAGACACCGGGAGCAGCGGATGAAACGTCGTTGCCTTCAAGCTGGGGCGATCCCGTAGGACAGGCGTCGCGCCTGTCTCAAATTTCAAAGTCACCCGCTTGTGCGCTTCACCGCGCCCGTTCTAACGGCGGCGCTAGAGCATTTCGATTAACCCTGTAGCGCTGTGTCACCCGCCGCCCCTCACCCCGTCCCTCTCCCCATCGGATGGGGAGAGGGTGGCCGATAGGCCGGGTGAGGGGGCGGCGAATGGCTTGGAGCTACATCATTCCTGGAAACGTTCTATTGGTCATACGATTTCGGGCAGATGGAGACAGGCGCGACGCCTGTCCTACGTTGTGTTGGACTCTATTCAGCCGGGGTCAACTGCCAACGTGCCGGCATTTCCGTGGCAAAGATTCTCCTGACCGACTGTGGCCGCTTTGGCTATCCCACCACGAGGTTCACCATCTTCTTCGGCACGACGATGACTTTCTTGATCGCCTTGCCATCGAGGAACGGTTTCACCTTCTCCGAAGCTTTGGCGGCGGCTTCGAGTGTGGCGTTGTCGGCGGCGACGGGGACTTTGATGACGTCGCGCGTCTTGCCGTTGACCGAGACGGGGATCTCGATCTCGCTTTCGACGAGCAGCGCGGGATCAAACTTCGGCCACTCGGCGTAGGGCAGGGACGGCGCGCGCTGGCCAAAGGTCGAGTGCAAGCGCGCCCAGAGTTCTTCCGCGAGGTGTGGCGCGAACGGCGCGAGCAATTGCAGAAACGGCTTCAGCACGGCGAACGGTTTGTTCTGCCAGGCGTTGGCTTCATTGATGAACACCATCATCGCGGAAATGGCGGTGTTGAAACGCATCCCGTCGAGGTCTTCGGTGACCTTCTTGATGCACGCGTGCAGTGTCTTCAACTGCGCGGGCGACGGCGCGGCGTCGGTGATCGCGCCATCGAGCAGGATGTGATCGAGCAATTCCGCGCCCGCTGTGGCGGCGGTGGTTTCCGCCTGCTCAAGCGCGGTCTCCGCCTTTTCGTCCACGAACAACCGCCAGACGCGGCCGAGGAAACGATACACGCCTTCGACGCCCTTGGTACTCCACGGCTTGGTGTCTTGCAACGGGCCAATGAACATTTCGTAGAGGCGAAACGCATCCGCGCCGAACTCTTTCAGGATGTCGTCCGGATTCACCACGTTGCCGCGGGACTTGGACATCTTCTGCCCGTCTTCGCCGAGGATGAGGCCCTGGTTCACAAGCTTGAAGAATGGCTCGGGTGTGGAGACGTAGCCGAGGTCGAACAGGACCTTGTGCCAGAAACGCGCGTAGAGCAGGTGCAACACGGCGTGTTCCGTGCCGCCGACGTAGAGGTCAACGCCGGGGGCGGGTGATTGGTTAAATGAATGACTGGTTAAATGAGCTTCCGCAGGAGCAACTGATTTAACTCCCATCCAGTATTCCTCCGCATCTTTGCCGACGAAGGCGTTCGCATTCTTCGCATCGAGGTAACGGAGGTAATACCAGCACGAGCCGGCCCATTGCGGCATGGTGTTGGTTTCGCGGGTCGAACCATCCGGCAGATTCAACCAATCTTTCGCGCGGGCCAAGGGAGGCTGGCCGTCGGCGGTCGGCTTGTAGTCCTCCAGCGTGGGCGGCAGCACGGGCAAGGCGCTTTCGGGCAATGCTTCGTGTTGGCCGTTCTTCCAAACGATGGGAAACGGCTCGCCCCAGTAACGCTGCCGGCTGAACAGCCAGTCGCGCAGCTTGTAGTTGATGGTTTTCTTGCCGAGGCCCTTTTCTTCGAGCCACGCGGTGATTTTCTTTTTGGCCTCGGGCGTGGGCAGGCCGGTGATGAGGCCGGAATTTATCGCGATGCCGTCTCCGGCGAAACATTCCGTAGGACAGGCGTCGCACCTGTCTCCATCTTCTTGAATCTCCTTTCCAGTTTGAGACAGGCGCGACGCCTGTCCTACGACTTGCACAATCGGCAGGTTGAACTTCTTGGCGAACTCAAAATCCCGCTCGTCATGTGCGGGCACGGCCATGATCGCGCCGGTGCCGTAAGTGGCGAGGACGTAGTCCGCGATCCAGATGGGAATCTTCTCGCCGTTGACGGGATTGATGGCGTAAGCGCCGGTGAATACTCCGGTCTTTTCCTTGGCGAGTTCGGTGCGTTCGAGATCGGATTTACCGGCGGCAAACGCCTTGTAATCTTCGACGGCTTTCTTGTGTTCGGCAGTGGTGATCTGCGGGACGAGTTTGTGTTCCGGCGAGAGCACCATGTAGGTCGCGCCGAACAACGTGTCAGGTCGCGTGGTGAAGACGCGGATTTTGGATTCCGCACTCCGCACTCCGCACTCCGCAATTGCAAAGTCCACCTCCGCGCCTTCGCTGCGGCCAATCCAGTTTCGCTGCATTTCCTTGAGCGAATCGCTCCAGTCAATCGTGTCGAGGTCGGCGAGGAGTTTTTCGGCGTAGGCGGTGATGCGGAGCATCCATTGGCGCATCGGCTTGCGGATGACGGGAAAGCCGCCGACTTCGCTCTTGCCGTCAATGACCTCCTCGTTGGCCAGCACCGTGCCGAGTTCGGGGCACCAGTTCACCGGCGCTTCGCTGACGTAGGCGAGGCGCTTGGAATCGCGGTAGGCGCGGCGAGCGGCTTCCAGGTCCGTAGGACAGGCGTCGCGCCTGTCTCCGTCTTGCCGAATGTCATTTGAAGCTTGAGACAGGCGCGACGCCTGTCCTACGCCGGCGCCACCGCACAGTTCCGGCGGGTAATCAAGTGTCTCAATCGGTTCAGCTTTGTTCGTCTTCGGATTAAACCACGAATTGTAGAGCTTCAGGAAAATCCATTGCGTCCACTTGAAATAGTCCACGTCGGTGGTGGCGATTTCGCGCGACCAATCGTAGCTGAAGCCGAGGCTTTTGATCTGGCGTGTGAAATTGGTGATGTTTTCCTCGGTGGTCTTGCGCGGATGCTGGCCGGTCTTGACGGCGTATTGCTCGGCGGGCAGACCGAATGAATCCCAACCCATCGGATGCAGGACGTTGAAGCCGCACGCACGACGATAGCGGGCAAGAATGTCCGTGGCGGTGTAACCCTCGGGATGCCCGACGTGCAATCCCGCGCCGGACGGGTAGGGGAACATGTCGAGAATGTAAAACTTCTTCGGGAGCTGCGCGGCAGTTGCGGTTTTTCCTGCCAGATTATGGCGAATTCCAAATGGATGCCCGTCCGGCACGGCGTCGCCGGGATTGAACGCGCGGAAAGCCTGTTGTTGCTCCCAGGTTTGTTGCCACTTGGGTTCGATGAGATGGAATGGGTATTGTCTGCGGCTGCTCGCCATAAAGCGGGCAGTTTAAGGCGGATCAAGCAAAGTCTAAAGTGCAAATTCGCCGCCCCCGAAGGCCCGGGATGAGGGTGAAGTTTTTAGTTTCGCTTCGATTTTGCGTCGGGTTAATCTGATGCGGTCATCGGAATGGATTGATTGAATTTTTCAAGCGAATGACGTGGTGGCAACCATTTGGAAGCGCGGATTTGATGCCGGCGTTGGCGTGGGCGCTGGGTGCCTATTTGCTGGGAGGGTTGGCGACGGGTTATTTCTGGGTGCGGATGCGCACCGGACAGGACATTCGCGATCTGGGCAGCGGCAGCATTGGCGCGCGCAACGTCGGCCGGTTTGCGGGCCGGAGCGGTTTTTTCCTCACTCTGCTTGGAGACTTTGGCAAAGGCGCGCTGGCGGTGGGGCTCGCCGGGATGTATGCCCCGCACCCGTTGCTCCCGGCGGTGGCGTGGTTGTTCGTGGTGATTGGACACGTCTGGCCGGTGGCCCTGGGATTTCGCGGCGGAAAAGGTGTGGCGACTTCGTTGGGGGGGCTGCTGTTCTTCGATTACCGGATCGCGTTGATATACGCCGGTCTGTTTTTGCTGGGATGGCTGGTGACGCGGCGACTGGTGCTGGGCAGCCTGCTGGCGTTTCTGCTGCTGCCCGCAGTGGGGTATTGGCAGAAGCGGGAATATTTTGTGGTCGGGATTTTCGCGGCGGTTGCGGCAGTCGTGATTTTCGCCCATCGCCAAAATTTGGCGGAGGAGTTTCCAGCCCTTTTTCTGCGTCGCCCCCTGACGGACAAACCTTGCGCGCCCAAAACATGAACGACTCTCGCACCCCCCTGGTGTTCAAATTTGCCACCGAAGATTGGGAGCTGGAGCAAATTCACCGGCTCAACTATCGGACGTTTGTGGAAGAAATTCCCCAACACCACGCCTCCCCCTCACACCGGCTGGTGGACAAATTCCACGCGGAGAACACCTACCTGATCTGCCTGGAAAATCAAAAGCTGGCCGGAATGCTGGCGGTGCGCGGCCGGCGTCCGTTTTCCCTGGATCAAAAATTGGCCTCCCTCGACAGTTACCTCCCGGCGCAACGGACGATTTGCGAAATCCGGTTGCTGGCAATTGAAAAGAAATTTCGCGGCTCACGGAGCGGCCAGATTCTTTCCGGCTTGCTGGCCTTGCTTTGGCAGCATGGCGTCGAACGCGGCTACGATTTGGCCATCATCTCTGGCACCACGCGGCAGATGCGCTTGTATCAACATCTGGGGTTTGTGCCTTTCGGTCCGCTGGTCGGCACGGGCGAGGCGCAATTCCAGCCGATGTATGTGACGCTGGAAACCTTTGAAGTGACCGCGCGCGAGTTTCTGCGGACGGCCCCGGCCAAATCCTTTCAGCCCAGTGCAGTGAACCTTCTGCCCGGTCCGGTGGCGGTACGGCGCGAGGTGCGGCGCGCGTTTGAACAGGCACCCGAGTCACATCGCACGGATAGTTTCAAGGAGGATTTTCGTCAGACCAGGGCGATGCTGTGCCGGCTGACCAAGGCCAGCCGGGTCGAGTTGTTCATGGGCTCGGGCACCCTCGCCAATGACGTGATTGCCGCACAGCTTTCTTTGTTGCCGGGAACGGGGCTGGTCCTGAGCAATGGCGAATTCGGCGAGCGCCTGGCGGATCAGGCGCGCCGGTTTCAATTGCAGTTTGAGCACCTGAAGTTCGACTGGGGCGAGCCGTTGGACCTGGCGCTGGTGCACCAGCGGCTTTCCAGAACGCCTCCGCCCGGCTGGCTCTGGTGCACGCACTGTGAGACGTCCACCGGAGTCCTGAACGATGTGGCGACGCTGCACGGTTGGTGTGCGCAATCCGGTGTAAAACTGTGTTTGGACAGCATCAGCAGCCTCGGCACGCTGCCGGTGGATCTGAGCGGAGTGTACCTGGCTTCCGGCACCAGCGGCAAGGGCCTGCGCGCGTATGCCGGAATCTCGATGGTATTTTCCAATCATGTCGCTGCGCCTGCAGAGCATCGGCTGCCACGGTATCTGGATCTGGGCCTTTACAGCCGGCAGGAAGGCATTCCCTTCACGTTTTCCTCGAATCTGCTCCTGGCGCTCCATGCGGCGGTGTGTGGAGTGAAGTGGGAGACGCGCTTTGCGGATATCGCCGCCCATTCGCACCAGTTGCGCACCAGGTTGATTGCGGCCGGATTCCCGCTGGTGGGAGAGGCGACACTGACCTCGCCAGCCGTGATCACCATTGCGCTGCCGCCCCCGCTGGAGTCCGTGGCCGTTGGCAACCTGATGGCGGAATCCGGCTTTCTCCTCAGTTACAACAGTGAATACCTGCGGCGACGCAACTGGATCCAAATTTGTCTGATGGGAGAGATGGCGACCGACAAGCTCGATTCGCTGGTCACCGTGTTGCAGCGGGTTTGTCACCGCACTCCCGCTCCTGCACCCGCCGCTGCGCCTGTGGCGCCCTGAGTGCGCCGGCGGACATCGTTTCAACCTCTCTGCCGGCGGGGGCGGCTGGGGGGCGGGGACGCTCCCGTTTCGCGGCTTTTCATCCGGGTGATTTGCCTTATCCTGCGTTCATGACTTTGCTTGAGCAAATGACGCAACTGGCGCAGCGGGCGAAAACCGCGTCGCGGGAACTTGCCCGACTGACGACGGCGGAGAAAAACCGTCTCCTGACCGCGATGGCCGGAGCGATCGAAGCGGGTGCGGCGACCATTAAACGAGCCAATGAACTGGACATGGAGGCCGGCGCAAAGGCAGGACTGTCCACAGCGATGCTGGATCGTTTGCGTTTGGATGATAAACGTATCGCGGGCATGGCCAAGGGGTTGCGCGAGGTGGCGGCGTTGCCGGACCCCGTGGGACGGGTTCTGGCCGAGCGCGAACGGCCGAACGGTTTGAAACTCCAAAAAATTTCGACGCCGATCGGCGTGGTCGCAATCATTTACGAGTCGCGCCCGAATGTCACCGCCGACGCAGCCAGCTTGTGTTTCAAATCCGGAAACGCCACAATTTTACGCGGGGGGAAGGAGGCATGGCATTCCAACCAGGCCATCGCCGGGACGCTGATTGACGCCGGCCGGCGCGCCAACCCAGCTTTTCCGGAATTTGCGATCCAAGTTGTGCCGGTTACGGATCGGGAAGCGATTCCGGCGCTGCTTTCGCTGACGCAATACGTGGACTTGTGCATGCCGCGAGGGGGCGAGGGCTTGATCCGTGCCGTGACCGAATGCAGCAAAGTGCCCGTCATCAAGCACTACAAGGGCGTATGCCATGTTTTTGTGGATGCCGACGCCGACCTCAACATGGCGGAGGAGATTGTTGTTAATGCAAAGACACAACGCCCCGGGGTCTGCAACGCCGCGGAGACGTTGCTGGTGGATCGCGCCATCGCGGCCACGTTTCTACCCCGCATTGACCGGCGGCTGGCCGAACAGAGAGTGCAGTTGCGCACGGACGAAGTGTCCCGGGCGGTGTTGTCGTCGGGGCAGTGCGTTTCCCAGCCCGCACAGGAGGCGGACTGGTCCACTGAATACAACGATTACATCCTGAATGTGCGGGTGGTGGACGGCGTGAAGGCGGCCGTGGACCATATCAATCGTTACGGCTCAGCGCATTCGGACAGCATCGTCACGCGCAATGAGGCGCACGCGAAGTGTTTTCTGAACGAGGTGGACAGCGCGACGGTTTATTGGAATGCATCCACGCGCTTCACCGACGGAGGTGAGTTTGGAATGGGGGCCGAGATCGGCATCAGCACCGACAAGATCGGGGCGCGGGGGCCGATGGGACTGGAAGAATTGACCAGTTACAAATGGCTCGGTCTGGGGACCGGTCAGATCCGCTATTGACGCAGGCGACAACGCACGAGCGCGCCGGCCAGCAACCACAATCCCCAGCCACCGGGTTCCGGCACGAGCGTATAACCGAGAGCTTGAAACGCTTGTAGATCGGCTTCCGTTAGCGTCATAAGTTTGCCCGGACTGAGCGTGGGGTCCATAAGCCCGAAACCGGGGGTATTCTGCCAGTGACTGGCTTGATAACCATCGCCGTAGGTGATGCCGGTTGAGAAAAAGGCCAGCGACGTGGCGCCTCCGTCCAGAGACAGGTATTTGGGACGATTATCGGCCGTGTAATCGGTGGCTCCCAGGGAGAAACTTTCTTCGGAGTAACGGAACAAATCCAGCAGGTTGGAGCTGAACGCCGAATCCGGCAGCGCGCCGTCGAGTTGATCCACGTCATCTACGCCACTGATAAAACCCAGCGCATGGCCCAGCTCGTGCATGGCCGCTCCGATGAAATCGAATTGGCCGAACCCGACCCCATCCGTGGGATTGAAATCAAAGTTCAGATCCGAATTAAAATAAATCGTGGCATCCGTGAGGGTGGTTCCGGTCAACAACCCCAGCGCTTTGGCGTTGGCCGTCGTCAGCCCCACGCGATCCATTGTGTTTAGATAAGGAATGACGCTGTTGACCCCGTTGGGGCTGTTGCTGGTGTGATTGATCAGGCGCGAGTAGGCGGTGGCCGGAAGGAGCGGGGTGCCGGCCGCCTGCGCCGCCGCCAAAGCGCTTTGAGTTTCAGCATAGGAATACTCGCGGAAATCGCTGCTCGTTTGCGCGATGATCCGGTTTCCGAGCGGGATAAATCCAATTTCAATGTTCAGGGTGATGTCGTTCGCCAGGACGGCGGACCATTGATCCGCCGCGCTGGTGAAACTGGCGAGGGCTGCCGGCGCCATGTGCGGATCCGGGATCAGGTTGAAAACGACATTGCCGCGCGCGGAGGACAACAGTCCGCTGGCGGCAAATATTGCCAAGGCACACCGCCGTAAGGACGGCTGGAACATACAAAATTTCCGGGTTTGACGGATTGGTGCAAGTCTGACGAAAACCGGCAGCGGCGACAATCCAAACTTGCAGTGAATTGGGGGGCGCTTCCGCGGTGCCGGATCGGGCAAGGCAGTGAAATGTGCTTGTCCGCCGCCGGCACGCCGGGGGACGTCGCTTCACCTGGTGTTGACTGGCGGCCCGGCCGGGCGCTGCACGGGCGGAAAAGGCGGGCGTCGGCGTTATTTCGGTTTCAATTGCGGAAACAGAATCACGTCACGAATGCTCTCCTGTCCCAGCAGCATCATGCACAGGCGATCAATGCCAATGCCGATGCCGCCCGCGGGCGGCATGCCGTGTTCGAGGGCGACGAGGAAATCTTCGTCCAGCTTTTGTTGTTCGCCGCCGGCCTGGTGTTCGAGCGTGGCGCGCTGCTGGATGGGATCGTTCTGCTCGGTGTAGCCGGGGGAAATTTCCTGGCCGTTGATGCAGCACTCGAAGACTTCGACGGTTGTCGGGTCGTCGGGCGAAAGCTTGGCCAGCGGCACGAGCTCCTTCGGCAGATGCGTGACGAACGTGGGTTGAATGAGCGTTGGCTCAATCAACTTTTCAAACACTGCTCCGGTGACTTCAAAGTCTTCGTATTCCTTGCCGATTTCCGCGCCCAGGTCGTGGGCGCGTTGACGGCGTTCGGCGGGGGAAATGTCGAACCAGTCAGCTCCGGCTTTCTCGCGAATCAGGTCCTTGTATTTCGCGCGCTTCCAATCGGGGGTCAGGTCAATCGCCTTCGTGACCCTGCCCCCGGCGTCTTTCGTTTCGATGATCAAGGTCCCCAGAACCTGCTGCGCCACATGGCAGATGAGTGATTGCACGGTCTCCATCATCTTCTCGTAATCACCGAACGCCTGATAGGCTTCGAGCATGGTGAATTCAGGATTGTGCCGGCGTGAGAGCCCTTCGTTGCGGAAGTTTTTGCCGATCTCGAACAGCCTGTCGATGCCGCCCACCAGCAGCCGCTTGTGATACAGCTCCAGCGCGATGCGGAGGTAAAATTCGCAGCCGAGCGCATTGTGGAAGGTCTTGAACGGTTGTGCGGCCGCGCCACCGGGAATCGCCTGCATCATGGGCGTCTCCACTTCCACATAACCGCGTTCGTGAAAGAAATTGCGAACCTCGCGGATGATGGCGCTGCGTTTCAGAAACACCTCCTTCACGTCTGGATTCGCGAGCAGATCGAGGTAGCGCTGGCGATAGCGAATTTCCGTGTCTTCCAGGCCATGCCACTTGGCCGGGGGCGGACGCAGCGCCTTGGCGAGGATGACAAAGGGTGGGGAGACCGGCGGCGCGGCGGCTTCGGAGCTTTCGGTTTCCGCTGGAGACAGGTGCGCCGCGTGCCCCGCCGGCGCCGCGTTCCCGCCGCCGAGTTTGATGCTGGGTTCACCGGTCTTGGTGCGGAACAACGTGCCGGTCACGCCGATGAAATCCCCGAGGTCCAAGTGAGTGAACGTGTGCCAAAGATCCTCTCCCAGGACATTCTTTTGCGCATAAACCTGGATGCGCCCACTTTGATCCCGCACATCAATGAATATGGACTTGCCCATTTCCCGGTGCGCGGTGATCCGTCCCGCCACGGCCACCCTTGTTCCCTCCGGCAACGCGCCGGATTCAAACCCCGCGCGCGCCTCCTGGCACGTGCGGTCGGGCCGGAACTTGTTTTTGAACGGATCAATTCCCCGGGTGCGCAAGGCTGCGAGCTTGGTCTTCCGCTGTTCAATGAGTGTGTTTGTGTCGTCCACCATGCAGCCGGTAAGGAAACAGAAATCCGGCCCGAAAACCAAGCAGGGATTGTGGGGCGGGTGGCACGGCGCGGAAACTTCCGTCTTCCGTGTTTGCCCGGCGGGAACGCCCAGACCCGGCAGGACGAACGTGGAGAAGCAGGTCCGGGTCGCCCGACAACCTGCCTGGGCGCGCGGATCCTGCCATCCGGCTCCCGAAAAATGGTCAGGCCGGAGTGCTGGTTGCGGAGGCCGGCGTCTCGACAGGGGAGGCAACCGGATTGTCGTTGCCAATGGCCTCCACCGGGCAGCCGGTCAGGGCTTCCAAGGCCTGGCGGATTTCCTCCTCGGTCTCGGGTTGGTGAAACACGTAACTGCTTCCGTTTTCTTCGTCGCGACGGAAAACGCTCGGGGCGGTTTCCCGGCACAAATCACAATCAATACAGTTCGAATCCACGTACCAGAGCCCGGGGACATTTTGCGGCAATCGTTGTGAGGGTTCAGCCATATTCAGATGCTTTGAATTGTTCTCGCAGTGGGCCGACCGCGGGTTCGGTGCCGCCGGCCTCGCCACTGTCCAATCCAGCTTACACTGGAATGGTGTTGCGTAAAATTCATTATTCTCTATAGTCCCATGCGTTTAATGAATCAATTTCTGGCGACCACCCCCTTTGATTTGTATGAGCTGACACTGTTCCAGCTGGTGGCCGAGACGGGCTCCTTCACCCGGGCGGCCGAACGGGCGGGTTTGACGCAAAGCGCCATCACCCGGCAAATTCACGGCGTCGAAACCCGGTTGGGGGTCAGTCTGTTTGAGCGCACCACCCGCCGGGTCTGCCTCACGCGCGCGGGGCAGCTGCTGCGCGAAAAGTCGAAGACCATTCTGCAGCAGGCGGGGGAGCTGTTGGAAGACGTGCAGCGATCGGCCGGCCGGCTTTCCTCGTCGTTGCGCGTGGGCGTGGCGCGCAGCATCGGCCTGGCCTACCTGCCGGGCTATTTTTTTGCCTTCCAACGCCGGCATCCGGAGGTGCAGCTGCAGGTCACTTTGCAGAGCAGCCGCGAGCTTCTCGCTTTGCTGGAAACGGGAAACCTGGATGCGGGCCTGGTGTGTCCGCCGCGTCGAATGTCTCCGGTGTTGCAAGTCACCCATCGCTTCGTCGATGAATTCACCGCGATTGCCCCGCCGCAATTTTCACTTGAACCGGAAACGACCACCGTGACGCTCAAGCAATTGAAACGGCTTTTCGCCGCTCAACGCTGGCTGTTGTTGGATCGGCGGGGCTTCACCGGCCGGCGATTGCATGACTGGTTGTTGGCCCAACGCTGGCCAATCGAACCGGCGATGGAACTGGACAGCTTTGATGTCATCGTGAATCTGGTTTCCCTGGGGTTTGGCGTCAGCTTGGTGCCGCACCGGGTGCTGGCACTCTACGGCAACCGGCGGGTGGTGCGCCGCTTTGGTTTCCGTCCGCGGTTCAGCCGCGATCTGGCGGTGGTGGTGCGTCGCAACCGCGTGATGCCCGAGCCGCTGCGCTCCTTCGTGCAGAGCGTGTTGTTCTAAGCCGCTCCGCCGCCGTCGCGGCCCTGCTGGCGCGTTTGAACTGGTGCGGCTATGCTGGGGATGGTTGGACGGTGGAAAGTCGAACGCAAAGAAACAGGCGCAACAACATGAACGTGGCGGTTTACGATACTTACGTCGCAAAGAAAAATGGCGGGACGGCGCATTTTGACGTCGTGGTTCCGGAAGGTACATCACTGGAGCAGGTGCTGGGTTTTGGCCGCGAATTTTTGCGGAGCATCGGCCAGGAGGGACAACCGTTGAGCGCGCAGGAATGTGCGTTTTGCCATGTCGAGCCGGCGGCTGATGCGGTCCGGCAAGCCATTCAGCAGCACGGTTATTTCATCAAGGCCATGGAGGGTTGCCGTTAGCGCGGCCTCCGCGTCGGGTCGGCGCGGAGGTGCACTGCGGCAAAACCGCTCGCTGGATAGGTCGCGAGTCTGGTTTCCGTCCCGGGAACTAGGGCGATGCGGCGCGTGCCGAGCAACAATTCTTCCAGGAACACCCGCAATTCCAGGCGTGCCAATGGCGCGCCGGGGCAGACGTGTACGCCGGCGCCCCAGAGCAGGCTTTGGCTCAGGTCACGATCCAGGCGGAAAGTATCGGGTTCCGGGAAGACCCGCTCGTCCCGGTTCGCCGAGATCCAAATGAGGGTAATCCGTTCGCCTGCGGCAATGTTGCGGCCGCCGATTTCGACGGCGCGTTTCGTGATGCGCCGGTTGGCCACCAGGGGGCCATGAATCCGCAGGATTTCCTCGATGGCGGTCGGGATCAGCCCGGGTTGCGCGCGCAACTGGGTTTGGATTTTGGGGTGGGCGGCCAGGAATTGGGCCAGGATGCCCACCGAGGCGGAAATGGAGCCGATCTCGCCGACGGTCCAGTTGCGCAGAATGCTCGCCACTTCTTCGTTGCTCAGTGGCCGTTGCCAGACTTTCTCGTGCATGAGCGCGGCGGTAAGGTCGGCCTCCGGACCGGCGCCGGCCTCAAGGCGGGTTTCCAGCAGATCGTCAATGACGCCTTCAAATTCCCGCGCAATTTCGGACATGGCCTTGCGGTCCTGGGCCCGGGTCGCTTCATGATTGCGGCGGGTCCAACGCACAAGGAGATCGTGCAGCGCCGGTGGCCAGCCCAGAAAGGCGCACTGGGCCTGCACGGCAAACGGCAGCGCGATGGCGGTGATGAATTCCGTCTCCTCCCGCTGGAGGAATTTTTTCACCAGCCGGGCGGCGATCCGGCGGCAAAGCGGTTCAAAACACGTCATCTGACCGGAGGAAAAATAGCGTTCGATGATGCGGCGATACGGCGTGTGTTCGGGCGGGTCCATGCTGTTGGGCACGGAAAGGTGCTGGGAAACGGCGTTGCTGAAGGTTTTGGGGTCCAGCAACACCCGCAACACATCTTCGTGACGGAACAACGACCAGCCGAGCAAGGTGCTGTAGGCCACCGGACAACGCCGCCGCATGGCATCGAAGGCGGCGCGTTGGTCGCGCTGCACGGCGGGGGAAGTGGGGTCCCAATCGGGTGGTGGTGGGCTGGGTTTCACGGCTTCAATCCTGTGCCACGGCCGTAAGCGCCCGCCAGCTGGGATGAACCACCACCGCGTGGATGAGCCGGGCGAAGCATGACGGGAGAGGTGCTGGGGAGGTCAAAATGGTTTGAACAGGGAGAGCCAGGCCGCCAGCGCCACGAGCGCGATGAACAGCAGGAAGACGAGTTCCGCCTGGCGGCTGAATCGTGCCGCGAGGGAAACCGCCCCTCCAGCCAGCAACCAGATGACGAATTTTCCCTGGACCCATCCCGGCAGGGCGTGTGCGGTCTGGAGGAGCTGCAAATGGAACACGAGCGCGAGACCGCTCCCCAGGAGCAACAGCAGTCCGACGCCATGCGCCGCAAAAAACAGCCAGCGACGTTTGGGGGATTCCCCACCGCACAGTTTGAGTGCCAGCACTCCGGCCAGACCCATGAAGGTCAACGCCAGACCCAGCAGGTGCAAAACTTTCAATATTGGGTAGGTCATCTCCGACTCCGTCCGAGTCATAGCAAAAGGCGGAGGGAAGGACAAAATCAAATTCAACCGCGCCGGTGGATTGGCGGGTTTCTTTTTTCCGCCCGTCCGGTTATGATCAGCAGGTCATGTCCGCCGCATTGGCCGAGCTGCGCACCACCGCCGTCATCAACACGTTGCGGGAATGCCAGCTTTTCCGCGGCCTGCCGGTCGCCGATCTGCGCGCGATCGCGGCGTTGACGGACACCTTGCCGCTGGTCAAGGGCGAGTATCTGTTCCATGAGGGCGATCCCTCGGCCGGATTTTATGTGGTGCAAAGCGGCACGATCAGTGTCCATCGGGTGAACGCCCTGCAGCAGGAACAGGTGATCCGCATTTTTCGTGCGGGCGATTCCTTTGCGGAAGCCACGCTGGCCTCGCCCAAGGGATGCCACGCCAACGCCCGCGCCCTGGAATCCACCCAGGTCCTGCTGATCCGCAAGGACGGCATGCTGGATCTGCTCACGCGCCAGCCGGAACTGGTTTTGCGTTTGCTGGGGTCGATGGGCAACCATCTGCGTGTGTTGATTGGCCAGTTGGAGGATTTGGCGTTGAAAGATGTGGAAACGCGCCTGGCCAACTGGCTCTTGAAGCGTTGCCTGTCCCCCGCGGACGATCAACCCGTGCGGATTGTCTTGACGATGACCAAGCGCATGCTGGCCGGGGAACTGGGGACGATCAGTGAAACCCTGTCCCGCACGTTCGCCAAATTGCGCGAGCAACAGCTGGTCGTGGTCAAGGGGCGCAATATCACCGTCCTGTCTCCAGTGCGCCTGCGGCGGTTGCTGCAGCGAAACCTGGGAGAACCAACCTGATGCTGCGCCGGATCGCGAACCAGGAAATCCGGCGGTGAATACCGCGTGAGCCGCACATGCGCACGTCGAATTCCGCCTCCTCGTCCCGTCCCCCGCCGCCGGCACCCGGCAATGCCGTTTGGTTCGCAGTGGGAGGGCGTCGGGACGGCCATGTCCGTCCGGGGAGTCCATGACGACCACGAGCCACAGGAGTCCCGTGGACTCCATTTGGCAACCCCTGCGGCGGCCGCTGTTCCGCAACCGGTTGATCGCATCGGCCATCTCCAACATCGGCAGTTGGATGCAGGACACGGCGGGCGCGTGGTTGATGACGGCGTTGACGACCTCGCCGTTTTTACTCGCTTCGATGCAGACCGCCGCCAGCCTGCCGGTGCTGCTGCTGGGGCTTCCCGCCGGGGCGACGGCGGATTTGCTGGATCGCCGCCGCCTCTTGTTGTTTTGGGGCGGCTGGATGTTGGTGGTGGCGATCGGACTCAGCATTTTGACCCTGAGCGGCTGGGTGGCCGCCTGGTCGCTGTTGTTGCTGACATTCCTGCTGAACGTGGGAACGGCCATGAACGCGCCCACCTGGCAGGCGATCGTGCCGGAGTTGGTGCCGCGGGAGGAATTACCGGAAGCCATTGCCCTGAACAGCGCCGCCTTCAATGTTGCCCGCGCCGTCGGTCCGGCGCTGGGCGGCTTGGGCGTCGCCCTTTTTACCTCGGTGTTGATGGGGGCGAGCGTGGTTTTTGCCCTCAACGCCGCTTCATTTTGTGCGGTGCTGATCTTCATTTATCGCTGGAAGCGCGCGCCCTGGTTCACCAGCGCGCTCCCGGCGGAACGGTTGTTGGGCTCGATGCGCAGCGGTTTGCGCTACACCCGGTTTGCCCCGGCGATGCGCGCCGTTTTGGTGCGCGCGTTCCTGCAGACTTTTTGCGTGAGCAGCATGTGGGCGTTGCTGGTGGTGGTGGCGCAGCAGAACGTACGCCGGGGCGCCTGGGGTTACGGCATGCTCATGGGCTGTATTGGCGCGGGGGCGGTGGTTGGGGCGCTGCTGCAATCGCGAATCCGGCGGCGCTACCCGGCCGATGGCGTCGTCAGCACGGCGGCGATCGGGTTCATGGTTACGCTGCTCATCATGGCCTGGCTGCCGTCGTTCGGGGCGCTGCTGCCCGCGCTGTTTCTGGGGGGCATGGCATGGACGAGCACGACATCGAGTCTCAATGTTTGTGTGCAACTCTCCGTGCCCGCCTGGGTGCAGGCGCGTTCACTGGGACTCTATCAAATGGTGTTTCAAGGGGGCATGGCCATTGGCAGCGCGATTTGGGGCGCGCTGGCCGAGCATACCACCACTCCGTTTGCGCTGACGGTCGCTGCGGCGGGACTGGCGGGGAGTCTGACTTTGACGCGCCGGTTTCCCCTGACCGCAGACACGGGTCTGAACCTGGCGCCCGGGCGCCTGGCCCACGCGTTGAGCCGCGCGGCGCCGCAAGTCATGATCGAGCCGAATCCTGAAGACGGCCCGGTGTTGATCAGTGTCACATTTCGGATTGATCCGGCGCGCGCCGCGGAGTTCATCCAGGCCGCGCATGAACTGGGCCGGGTGCGCCGCCGCGACGGGGCGGTGCGTTGGGATTTGTTTCATGATCCATTTGATCCGGCGCGCTATGTGGAAACTTACGTCGTGGAATCGTGGCTGGATCGGCAGCGCCAGATTGAGCGGTTCACGGTCGCGGACCACGACATTCGTAATCGCGTGATGGCGTTTCACGTCGGGGAAACGCCTCCCGTGGTGACGCGACTGCTTCTTGCGCGGCGTCCCGCAGCGTCCCCGCGCTGATCCTTGCCGGCAGGTTTGGGCAACGCGAAAGGAGGGAGGCCCCGAAGGCAACGGCCCGTGCAGGGCGGGGAAGCCCCCCGGCCTCAGGGTCGCGTGAGTTGCCGCACCATGCGGTAAATCACCGGATCGTCCACGCGGCCGTTGAAGCTGAACGGAAAGTGCTGGTTCAGCGATTCCAGCATCACCCCCCAGGAGACCCCGTGTGCGACACAAATTTGGGCGGCCGCGGCGCCGCGGGCCCCGGTCTTGTCGTCCTCGTTGCACACGATTGGTTTGTCGAAGCGTTTCAGCGCTTCGATACGTCCGGGAATCTCCGTCACGGGCGTGTTGTTGAAATGAACCAGAATGAAATCACCGGCGGCGGCAATGGCTGGGGAAATCGCACCGCACCCCGTGCCGCTGGTGGCCACCAGCAGCCCGGGCGCCAGTTGCTTGGCGAGTCGCAGGAGTTCCACCTGGCCTTCCGTGGTTTTCAGCAGCGCATGATCGTAACCGTGGTGGCCGTATTCGTTGGCGACCTCCAAAGCCACGTTGGCGAAGCCGCTGGCTGTAATCCACTTTACGACATTGCTGACGCCCGCGCGCACGGCGCCGGCGTCCTGCAACACTTGATCCTGGCGCTGATAGAAACAGCCGAGGATTACGGCGGCCCCGTTCTCATCGCAGGCTTGAATCACACGTCGGACCCGGCCCAGGTAGGAGGAGCGCAACGAGCCGTCGGGATGGAACGCGGAGTTGACTGCGCCTTCGTAGCCCGGATAACCACCCTGGAGATTCAACGTGAACGCCCGCACCCCGCCGGCCACATAATCCGGAATTTGCGCGATGAACTTGCTGGCGTTCGCCTCCGGATCAAACCCGGGGCGCTGTGCGTCTTCAAACACGGCATTCACCGCGCGCATATTCATCAACAGACCCTCGGCCCGGCTGCCGCGACAGGTGATCTTCTCATTGATCCGCCACAAGTTCCGATGGATGGAGAGCCTGGTCCGGGGCGGGCGCGGCTGCGGGCGGTGGATTTCGGACGGCGGACCGGATGACCCGGGCGGTTGAGCGCCATCCCGCGGATGGCCGGTGACGGCGGCCCTCATCAAGCGCGCCGCCTGGTTGCATTTGGTGTTGGGGTCGCCCGGGGAGGCGTCGTGATCTTCAATCCGCGCATCGTTCCAGGAAACGATCAGATCCAGACTGGGAATCACCCACAACATTCGTTTGCCGCCGTGTCCCGCGGCGACGTACGTGTCCCGCGGCGCCTCCACGAAAAGCCGCTGGCCGGCCCGGTTCGTCCGGTTGAGCCACCAGTTGAAGCTGTAATACCCCGGGCCAACTGGAGTGATGTTTTTGCCGCCACCGATCGTGTGTTGACCGGGGAGCATGGCCGCTTCGCGTCCGCTCGTCAGCGGCGTGTCGGCGGGAATCGGACTGTGGATGGCCATGCGGATGAATTCCGGGGCGAGCAACTGCGTGCCGCGCCATTGGCCGCCGCGCAGGTAAAACAAACCGATCCGCGCCAGGTCGCGCACGGAAAGCGCCAGGCGTCCCTCCCGCTCCGGCCAGTGAAATGCGTTGAAGGTGTAGGCGTCCTCGAATTGCAGCGGCCCGGCCAGGCGCGTCCGCAGCACCTCCGTGCCGTTGGTTTGAAAGACCCTTTGCGTCAATGCCGAGTAATACAACGCGAGCGCATAATCGTTGTAGGCGTACGCCGCGCCGGGCGGTTCGCTCAAGCCATAACCCGAGGTTTGCGAGGCCAGGTGCCGCCAGGTGATTGACGCATCCTTGCCGGCATTGAGGGAGTTGAGACGCGGCTCGACCGCGGCCACCGGCTCGTCCACCCCATTCAGCCGGCCTTCCTGCACCGCCATCAACAGCAGCGTGGACAGCACCGGTTTACACGCGGAGGCCACATCTGAACTGGTGGTTGGATCGCCCCAGGTGTAAACCAGATACCCGTGGCGAACCACGCAACCCCGTCCGCCGACCAGGGCTTTGAGCGCGTCCAATGGTTCGCGGGACAAGCCGGCCTGCTCCGGCTGGCGGTGCTCCCAATGCGCAGCGGGAAAAACTTCGCTCCGGGCGAATGACGGATACACGCCCATCGCACCGAGCGCCAAAATCCAGAAGAGCCGCATGGTCGTAGTGCGACCATGTTAACCCTCACGTGGCGGTGGTAAATCCGAAATCCACGGCGGGCCGGTGCGCGGGCTCCGGGCGCGAGGCGGGAGGATCGCGCCGTCTCCCATTGGTGACCGCGCGGGACGCATGAATCGCTGGCGGAGCTGCTGGGGATTTCTTTAGACTGCTCCGATGCCGCTTTGCCCTCATTGCCGAACCGGGTTGCGGACAGTCCGTCAGCGCGAAGGTTTGTTCTATTACTGTCCGATTTGCCACGGCCGGGCGGTAACATTGCCGCAAATCCGGCGGGTCGCCGGTGACCGTTGCGCCACCTCCCTGTTACGCCGGATCAATCAAAGCACGGGCCCGGGCGGGGCGCATTGTCCGTTTTGCGCCATGGCCATGCGCCGGGTGTTTGCGGCGGAGCCGCCGCTGGAATTGGATTCCTGCAAGCCCTGTGGGGTGGTTTGGTTTGATGCCAACGAATTTGAAACCCTGCCGGAAGGCGCGATCGAATCACCGGATGCGGCGCGGTTGCGGGGCATTGAGGTTCTGGCCACCCACAAATTGGAAGCCATGAAGCCGCAGGGCGTCACGGATGACGCTCCCGACGCGGACTGGAAAACGATTCCCGCCCTCTTTGGCCTGCCGGTCGAATCCGGAATCAATCCCCTGTCACGTCATCCCTGGCTCACCTGGTCGCTGGCGCTGGCCATCGCCGCCATCAGCATTGTCGCCTTCTTCCATCTGACCACCGCCGTCGGGCGCTACGGGTTTGTGCCGGCGGAGGCGTGGCGGCTGGGCGGCGCGACGTGGTTGACCTCGTTTTTTCTGCACGGCGACCTCTGGCATCTGGTGGGGAATCTGTATTTCCTGCAGATCTTCGGGGACAACGTGGAGGATTGCCTCGGGCGGGGGCGCTACGTGTTGCTGCTGCTCACGGCAACGCTGGCGGGCGATGCGCTGCATTGGCTGGTTGCGCCGCATTCGACGATTCCGTGCATTGGCGCGAGCGGCGGGATTTCAGGCGTGATTGTGTTTTATGCGTTGCAATATCCACGGGCGCGGCTGGGGATTTTACTGCGCTATTTCTTTTACTTTCGCTGGGTGCAATTCCCGGCGTGGGTGGCGCTGGTGCTCTGGCTGTTGCTGCAAATGTTAACCGCGGTGTTGCAGGTGAGCGGTTTCAGCCATGTGGGGGCGACGGCACATCTGGGCGGTGCCGTGGCGGGCCTGGTGCTTTGGTGGCGCTGGCGCGCCCGGCGGTTCTGACTGCGACCGGTGCGGATGGATCTTCCCGTCCCCGGTTCAGGGGACGACGGTGCGCGCGCTCACCCGTGGAGTGTGAAAGGAATACCAATAGAGATCCGGATCGCCGGACTTGGTGGCGAAATCGTTTCGCGCCTGGTACGTGACGTTTCTTAAGACGCCGTTCATGGTTCCTCCCTTCCATTTATGGACTTCGGAGTGACCGTCGGCAAAGGCAAAGCCCGCCGCGCCGTTGTGATAGGTGGCGGGCGCATCGGGGATGTTGGTGGGGGCGTTGGGCGCAAACGCGCCGGCGTCATTGATGCTGTCCGGATGCTCATCCATGTAAACCCAGCTCTGGGCGGGGCCGGGAATGACCAGATCGGAAGCTTTGGCCGCGCCTTTGTAAATGGCCAGATTGTTCGGGCCGCCCGGAGAATAACCGGGTCCGCTGGACCAGCCGTTGCCCTTCCCGACATAGATGTTGCCCGAAACGCTGCGGGCGCGTGAACTCCAGCCCAGGCGGCGCTGCAGCGGACTGGCAAAGCGGTCTGCCGGACATTTGTAAATGTTTTTTTGATTGCCGAAATAGCGCGCCAGCGAAGCGTAGCGCTGGTCCAGCAAAAATATGGTGTTGGTGTTCTCCGGGCTGGTGCTCCAGTCCAGCCAGCCCGTCACCCAGGGCCGGTTGGGGTCGTTGGGCCCCGGATTGTAACCGCCATGGAAAGCCATGGGAAAGAGGTCGTTGTTGTCCACCTGATACATTTGATTTGCCAGCATCAATTGTTTGGTGTTGTTCATGCAACTGATGCCCTGCGCCTTGGTCTTGGCTTTCGCCAGGGCGGGCAGCAGCATGGCGGCGAGAATTGCGATAATGGCGATCACCACCAACAGCTCGATCAAGGTGAACCCGCGGGTCGGGCGTTGCCATTCAGTGGTGGACGGTGGGTTGATGGATGAGAGGTGGTTCATGACGCGTTAATCCAGCTTCGGGTGATCATGCATTCGTGGACAACCCGGCGGCGCGCACGGCCAAACTCTCGCAAGCCAGGGTTGCATTTTTCAGCCAAAAATACATCGGGAGTGCATGGATGCTTGAGCGGATTATGTACGAAAAACGGAAATACGCAAAGGATTTTTGCCTGGAGGAGAATTGTTACGGGTGGCGGTGGCCGTCAAGTAACGTCCTTGGTCCCGGGGATTGCACCACACGCTCTGCCCGGCAGGACTTCTCAGGTCGCAATGGGGCGTGCGTGTCCATCCCGGGCGCGCGCCCGGGGCCGGCAAGGAATTATGAATGAGGAAGGCTTGAGAGTGGTGCCGATGGAGGGGGTCGAACCCACACACTCGTGAGAGTACCAGATTTTGAGTCTAGCGCGTCTGCCAATTCCGCCACATCGGCTCGACCGGAACTATATTTTCGTGTCCGACCGAAGTAAATCCTTTTCAACTGTCCAAAAACATCTTACTTGGAGACGTGGCGGCTTGGATGATGCCACCGCATCGTTTCAAGCGGTCAAACCATATTTATGACCGCCGTTTTGTTGGGATTTCGCCCAACCAGAAGGAGGGCCGGGAACAGTCCTTCCTGCGTGTCCAATACCTTTCGGTGATGAGGGGCCGGGGGGCGTTCAAGAAATCATGCGCCCTTTTTCTTTCGGAAAATTTCCGCAGGGAGGAGGCTGTGGCGTGAGTGATCTGATCATTCCGGCCGGATTTCCGTCGTAAATCTGTTGTCGCGTTAAGCTTGGCGGTTTGCTAGCGTTTGGCTTTATGAAATTTGAAACGCTTTGTCTCCATGGTGGCACTCAGCCGGATCCGACCACTCTCTCACGCACGGTACCGCTGCATCGCACCAGTTCATTTGTTTTTCGTAATACGGAACACGCGGCCAATCTTTTCGGATTGCGCGAACTGGGCAACATCTACACTCGGTTGCAAAATCCGACGACGGACGTTCTGGAGAAGCGCATCGCCTTGCTGGAAGGCGCCCCGGAAATGGGAGGGCTTGCGGCCGCCTCCGGCATGTCGGCCATTTTCAATACGATTGTGAATCTCGCGGAGGCCGGCGACAACATTGTCAGCGGGCGCAATCTGTACGGCGGCACGTTCACCCAATTTCACGACATCCTGCCCAAGCTGGGGATCACGGTGAAATTGGTGGATTCCAATGATCCGCAGAATTTCGCGCGGGCGATTGACGCGAAGACGCGCGGCCTCTTTTGTGAAACCGTTTCCAATCCGGCGCTGGACATTCTGGACCTGGAAGCGGTGGCGCAGGTGGCCAATGACCACGGGTTGCCGCTGATCGCCGACGCCACCTTCTCGACGCCGTACCTGACGCGGCCGCTGGAGCATGGCGCGCATATTGTGATTCACGCGCTGACGAAATGGCTGGGCGGTCACGGCGTGGGGATCGGAGGCATCGTGGTGGATGGGGGGCGGTTCAACTGGGCGGCGGGAAAACACCCGCTCTACACGCAGCCGGACACCTCGTATCACGGGCTGCGCTGGGGGCTGGATTTGCCCGAGCCGCTCAAGCCGTTGGCGTTCATTCTGCGCATGCGCACCGTGCCGTTGCGCAACATCGGGGCGTGCATTGCCCCGGACAATTCCTGGCTGTTCCTGCAAGGCATCGAGACGCTGCCGGTGCGGATTGATCGCCATTGCGAGAACGCGCTGGCCGTGGCCAAGCACCTGCAGGCGCATCGGAGTGTGGAATGGGTGCGTTATCCCGGACTGCCGACCGATCCAATGTTCAAGCTCAATCAAAAGTATTTGCGTGGCAAAGGCGGCTCGATGGTCGTCTTTGGCATCAAAGGCGGCGCGAAGGCCGGCGCAAAGTTCATTGATTCGCTCAAGCTGCTCTCGCACCTGGCCAATGTGGGTGACGCCAAGAGTCTGGCGATCCATCCCGCCACCACGACGCATTCGCAATTGAACGAGGAACAACAACGCGCGGGTGGAATCACGCCGGAACTGGTGCGCTTGAGCATCGGACTGGAAAACATTGACGACATCCGGGCCGATCTGGATCAGGCCCTGGCGGCGGCTGTATAAAAGCCGGGAGCAACCCGCATGCACGGTTCGATGGGCAAGGTTGCCACGCGCTTTTTTGAGTTCGACAATCCCAAGTCGCCGCTGAAGTTGCGCGTCGGTGGCAAATTGTCGCGGTACACGCTCGCCTACGAGATGTACGGGCAGATGAACGCCGACCGGTCGAACGTCATCCTGGTGTTTCATGCGATGACCGGCAGCCAGCACGCTGCCGGCATGAACCGCCGGATTCCCGGAGTCGGCCGGCTCTGGACGGAAGAGATGCACGTGGGATGGTGGGATGAGTTCATCGGCCCGGGCAGGGCGCTCGACACGCGCAAGTTCTGCGTCATTTGCGCAAATTACCTGGGCGGCTGTTATGGTTCGACCGGTCCCGGTTCGATCAATCCAAAGACCCAGCGACCGTGGGGACCGGCCTTCCCGGTGCTGCGGATGGTGGATATTGTCGAGTCGCAATTAAAGTTGCTCGATGCGTTGGGGGTGAAAAAGCTGCACGCGGTGGTGGGCGCCTCGGTGGGCGGGTATCTCTGCCTCGTGCTGGCCACGCGCCATCCGAACCGGGTCAAAACCGTGGTGCCGATTGCCACCGGCGTCGAAACCACGATCAACCAGCGCATTCTGAATTTCGAACAGATCAGCGCCATCGAGAGTGATGCGCACTTTAACGGCGGCGATTACTACGGCGGATTGCACCCGGACACCGGGCTGGCGCGGGCGCGCCGCATCGCGCATAAAACCTTTGTTTCACTGGAGGCTTTGCGTGAGCGCGCGCGCAGCGAGGTGCTGCGCCGGCAGACTCCACATGGCTGGTATCGGATGAATCATCCGATCGAGTCCTACATGTGGCACCAGGGCGAGAAGTTCGTGCAACGCTTTGATGCCAACACGTATTTGCGCATTGTGGATGCCTGGCAATGGTTCAATCTGCCCGACGAAGCGGAAGCGCGGAATTTATCCGAGGCGTTCGCGCGTTGTCGCCGGCAGGAATTTCTCGTGTTCAGCATGGATTCCGACGGCGCCTTTCCCACCCATGACCAATCCAAGCTGGTGCATTTGTTGAAGCAGGCCCGCGTCCCCGTGATGTGGATCACGGTGCATACGGACAAGGGACATGACGCCTTTCTGCTCGAGCCGCGACTGTTCACGCCGCACCTGATGCAGGTGCTCAACCGTTAGTTGAGCGGCGGCATTGACGCTGCCCGCGCCGGGAGCGCACCGGAGGGGCGGGGGCGGCCCGGCTCGCCCGGCGGCGGGTTTCGTTCGATTTTGCCGGGGGGAACGTCCACACTTCGGGGCATGGCACTTTCAAATCAGGTCGGTCGATCGCTGAAGAGCCGCGGGGCCTCCGCTCCTGGCGCCAGCCCAGGACAACCCCGCACGCGACTGGCCAAGCCGGGGGTGGTGGAATCCGCGGCCCCTTCCGAGCCGCAGTTCAGTTTCAATCTGAAGCCCCGCGATATTGCCCGTCACCTCAACCGCTTTGTCATCGGCCAGCGCGAGGCCAAGCAGGTGTTGAGCGTGGCGTTGTGCGACCACTTCCAACACGTGCGCCTGACGCAGGAGGGAAATTTGGCCCCGTATTATCAAAAACAAAACGTGCTGCTGCTCGGACCGACCGGCGTGGGCAAAACGCACCTGATCCGCTCGGCGGCGGAATTGATCGGGGTGCCGTTTGTGAAGGCGGATGCGACCAAGTTCAGCGAGACGGGCTACGTGGGGGGCGACGTGGATGATCTGGTGCGGGACCTGGTGCGCCGGGCCGGCGGCGACGTTAAAAAAGCCGAACACGGAATCATTTACCTGGACGAAGTGGACAAGCTGGCCACCCACGGCGAACCGCTGGGTCGGGACGTGTCCGGCCGCGGTGTGCAGACGAACCTGCTGAAGCTCATGGAAGATGGCGATGTGCCGGTGGTGTCGCCGAACGACGTAACCGGACAATTGCAAAGCGCGATGTCGGTCATGCGCGGCAGCGGTGCTTCGCAACCGGAGGTGATCAATACGCGCCATATTTTGTTCATTGTGAGTGGCGCATTTGCCGGGCTGGAGGAACTGATCGTTCGGCGGTTGGAGCGGTCCGTCGCGACGAAGCGGCCCCAACGATCACGGCCCCGTTCGGAGGAACTATTGGAACGGGTTACCACCGCCGACTTCATCGCGTTTGGTTTGGAGCCGGAGTTCGTCGGCCGGCTCCCGGTGCGCGTGGCCTGTCACGGATTAAGCACCGAGGACCTGTTCAACGTGCTGCGCAAGAGCGAGAGCAGTTTGATCCACCAGTACGCGCGCGCCTTTGCGGCATACGGAATCAAATGCGAATTCCGGGAGGATGGCCTCCGCCGGTTGGCCGAACTGGCCGTTGATGAACAAACGGGCGCGCGCGGCTTGATGACGCAATGTGAGCGCGTGTTTCGCGATTTTAAATTTCAATTGCCGGGGCGGCGGATAAAACGGCTGGTCGTCACCGCGCGGTTGGTGGACGCTCCAGCCCGCGAATTGTGGCGCTTATTGAAGAAGCGGTGAAGCGGCCCATCAGGCCGGAGATCGGAGAATCATCAGGCAAACGCTTCACGCAGTTGGGCAATGCTTTTGGGGACGGCGGTTTCCGGGTCTTCCTTGCCTTCCATTTCCAGGGACACGTAGCCGTGGTAGTTCGCCGCGGCGAGGATTTTGGCGATGCGCGGATAATCCATGTCGAGCGTGTACCATTCCCCGCCGCCCGGATAGGTCTTGGCCTGAACGAAAACGGCTTGGGGAGCGATTTGCGCGAGTTGATCGTAATCGGCGGTTTGGTATGGCGCGGTGAGAAAATTGCCGGTGTCCATCAGCACGCCGAGCCAGGGCGAGGGGATGGCGTTGACGATGCGCAGCAAGCCGGCGGCGGTGCGGGCGAGGCCCCAGTGGTTTTCCAACGCCAGCAGCACGCCGCATTCCGCGGCTTTGGGCAGGCAGGCCTGAATCCCGTCGATGCACCACTTGAAGCCCTCGTCCTCGGTGTATCCTGGCAGCACCGGCTCCTCGCCGTGCTGCGCCATGAGTTCGTCAAAATCATTGATCGTGCCCCAGCGACCGGTGTTGATCCGCAGGGAAGGGATGCCGAGTTCGTAACAAATCTCAATGCACTTTTTGGTGTGCTCGACATTGGCGGCCACAACCTCCCGTTTGGGACTGACAAAGCCCTGGTGCGTGGACAGGCACACGGGCGCGACCCCATGGGTGAACGCCAGGCGTTTGAGCCGGTGCAGATAATCGCGGTGGGCCCGACTGAGCGGCTCGCGCTCGGGCAGGTCCATTTGGCGGTGCAGAATATCCACGCCTTCGACTCCCAGCGCGGCGCATTTTTCGATGACGGTTTCAATCGAAACTTTCGGGCCGCGAAAGTGCCAGTACGAATACGTGGCAATGGCCAGTTTGACGCGGCCCCGGGCGGGAGGGGCGGATTGTGCAGTGATGGCGGTTGGACTCAACGTGGCGGCCGCGCCCGCTCCCGCAGCCGCAGTGGCCAGGAATTGTCGGCGATTCATAAGCGAATTCGATAAAATTTCCGCGCTTCTGTCAAATCTACGGTGATTGGTGAAACAGCCGGAACGTCGAAATAGGGGCCGGTGACTTCATCCGCTTCCTGGAGCGTGCCGCGCGGCCAACTGAGCTGCATTTGATTGCCATTAACCTGTGTCGTGAGGGTGGGCGGCAGATGAACGGTGACATTGAAGCTCCGCGAGGCGGTCAGGCTGGGCGTGCCATTGTCGTTCACCAGGACGGTAATCGTTGCGTTTGCCGGCGCGCTCGCCGGATGCCAGTGGAATTGCCCGGTCAGCGGATTGATGATCGCGCCTGCTGGCGCGCCCGCGGCCAGGCTGAACGTCAAGGTTTGGGCGGGAATGTCGGAATCGGTGGCGCTGGCGGTGAAGGTCAGCGTCTGGCCCAGGGTGATTTCCTGGTCTGGAAGCGGATTCAGCGTTGGCGGCGCGTTGGGCAGGATATTGGCCGCGCGTGGTGTCGGGGTGGGCATTGAATATATGTTGGCTGCGCCATCAGGAAAGCGGCCTTGGGAAACATCGCTGGTTTGCGGACCAAAAGTGACCGCATCAATTTGAGTGCCATCAGAGGCGAACAAACCAATCGCTTCGCCGCCCTTGCTCAGCGCAAAACTGGCGTGCAGATCGGCACGGGTGGCGGCATTCTGATGGGCTTCATTGTCCGCCCAAACCAGGAGGAAGCCGCCCGGCGGGATCAGGTACTGGCCATTATTGGGGATCTGGAACTGGAATTTATTTCCAAGATTGTCGGTCAGGTAGTATCCCCCCAGATCCGCGGTGTTGGTGCCGGCATTGTATAATTCGAACCAGTCTTCAAAGCCGCCATCGGCCGGGTCCGCCAGGGTGTGGGTGTTGTCGGCCATCCATTCGTTGATGAAGACCGTGATCGGTGCGGCGGCACCGTTATTGGCGGCTCCGGGCGTGGGATAAAACAGATTTGCGCGATAAAACGGTTGGGCGTCCGGCACATCGCCGTACGCCCAGTTGGCCGGCAAATTGTGGTAGGTCAGATAATCCACCAATTGGTTGGTGCCGCCGCTGAGCCGCGACAGAGCCACTTGCCCCGAACCAGACGACAGCCGGAAATTGGTGTGCGGCACACCCGCAGCGGTTTGAGCCGGCTCGTTATCGCACCAGACCAGCAGGAAACTTTGGGGCGCAATGGTGAGTCCGGCGGGAAAACTCCAGCGTGCCAGATTGGTGTAGCTGTCGGTGAGGCGGTAGTCCGTCAGGTTGATCGCGGCCGGGCCAGGGTTGAAAATTTCCACCCACGGATCGTGCTGGCCAAAATTATCCACCGGGCCGGTTTGATTGTCGGTCTGCAGTTCGTTCAGCCAGAGCGTTGGGAAGGCGGGCAAGGCCGCAGCCACGGAGTTCGCCGCCCCGGGTGTCGCCGCCAGCTGCTCGAGCCGCTCCGCCGCGAGGCTCAAGCCAAACGTAATGTCCGAACTGCCGGTGATGTTCTGGTGAACGGAAACGGCAATGGTGTTTTCGCCGGGGACAAAGAGCGCAGCCGGCAGGGAGACAACCTCGGGCGCCAGGGCATCGCCTGACGGCGGTTGCTGGCCGCCTTGCGTCAGCGACCGGTTCGTGATGGTCCCCGTGGGCATGCGCAACCGTGCGGCCTCGGTGCCGTTCACGTGAATCACCGCGCCGTCATCCACGTAAGCGCTGGCGGTGACGGCATAACCCGACAGGTCGTTGGTGAGCTGGAATTTGGTCCGGAAATAATAGGCATGTCCGGACGTGACATTATTGGTGGCGATGCGCGGATCTAGGAGCGGGGTGCGCACCAGCGGCACAATTGCGGGATTGTTTTCAAAGGCCAGCAGGGCCGGCCCGGACGGCCAGGCGACGTCGTTAAAACCCGGGGCGGTCCAGTTGGCGCCATCCAGATTGGAGACCTGCATGAATTTCCAGGCGTTGGTCAGAGCCAGCAGGGTGACCAGGGGCGGTTGCGCGGCGGCCTCCACGGCCGCGGCCCAGTTGGCCACGCGAGCGTTGTCCTGCAGGGCGTCCCGCAACTGCAGCGAGTTCCCCGGCGCCGGGAGCGGCCAGGGCGCGGCGGCTTCATAGCGAACGCGATCCACCACCGCGGCGTTGGTGGGGTTGCCGCTGGATTGCCGCAGGGTCAACGTTTCTCCGTCGGTTTGCAGATTTCCCGGGAACTCGTCCAGCACGGTGACGCCGGGGCCGTAGGCCGTATTGAAGGCGGTGCGGTCCCTGGTCAGCACCACGTATTGTTGTGGTTCAATGAAGGTGCCGGCGGGGAAGCGATAGCTCAGACCATTAAATTCCCAGTCGGAAAGATCGAAGCTCGTGGTGCTGGAGGTATTGAACAATTCCACGTATTCCGCGCGCGGGGTGGCGGGCAAGTACATGATTTCGTTGATCACCACCTGGTCCACGGGGGAGGGAATCGCGCCGCCGTAATTGATCGAGAAACTGTCCGTGGCGCCCGGGACGTTCCCGCCCTGGGCATCCAGGCCGGCCACGTTGAGGACGTTGTTGCCGGGTTGCAGTGAAACCCGGGCGGTCCAGGTGGTGGTGGCCGTCCAGTGGACCTGCCACGGGGTGCCGTTGATGGTGATGGTGGCCACTCCGACCGGGGCAGTTCCACTGATCGTGGCAATGTTTCCCGAGACGGACGGGGTGGGGTTGACGGTAAACGGTGCGGCCACCGTGGCGAGTTGATTTTGTAGAAAAGTCCGGCGGGCTACGAACCAGGCTTTCACGGCGGCGGGACTGGTCAGCGCCGCGCCATCGCACCATTTGATTTGATTGGCAACCAGGGATTGATACTTGGCATCCATGACCGGCGTGTAGTTGGCTGGATCCAAGGGGCCGTTGAGGGCGTCTTCCACGGTCCGCCAGTAGGCGCGTTGAAACGGCGGGTGGGCGTACATCGCCGCGATGACCGGATCTTCCGAGTTGAAGAGCGGCGCCGTTTCGGGAGGACGACTGCCGCTGACCTGGGCCGCGAGCATGAGCCAGTCCAGGTCGAACATGTAGAGCTGCCATTTCCCGTTCTCCGGTTTGTAGGCGTACATGTTTTTGCCGATGTCATGCCCCCACGCGTCGAAGTTGACGATGATGTGTTCGGTGGCAAAAATCCGCATCCATTCCTCCACGTCCACCAACCCCAAGGTGGATGAGGTGTAAGGCTCGGGCTTTGCGGCGTTCAGCGCGTCAGCCAAGGCAAAAATTCCGGTGTAATCATTCACGCGATTGGCCGCGCGATACATGAAGTTCCAGCGGTATTTCTCACGCTTTTTGCGACCGTCGGTGGTGGTGAAATTTTGAATGCGCGGCTGCGGATCGGCGATCAAACCTCCGCTGTCATTGAATTCAAAGGCCCGGTCAATTTTGAAGAATTGTCCGGCGGTATCATCCGGTGACCATTGTTCGATGAACGAACCGCCCGGCTGATGGACCGCCTCAAACACGGTGTGCCGCGCCTCATCCGTAACCCCGTTGACGTGCAGGCGGATGATGTAGCGATGACTGAAGGGCAGTCGCAGCTGGTCCGCAATCCAATAGCCCAGTTGTTCCTGCATTGCGGAGGTCTCGCCACCGTGGCCGCCAGGCCAATCCAGCACCAGTCCGCTGTCACCAAGCAACAGGTCGTCCTTGGGCAAATCAATGCTGTAACCACACCGACCGGAGACGGGGCTGCTGTAGCCGGGAGAGATATAAGGGCTGCCGGCGTACAAACCCTCGGCGTTGTAAATGACGCGTTTATCGTCCAACACGAACGTGATATCGAACGGCGTGTTGTCCAGGCGATTGCGCGCGGACCAGGCATTGAGCGTGGCCTGGGTCATCCAAATCCGGTACACTGGAAAATTACCGGTGGGCTGCGTTTCTCCCACCCGCACCAGACACTCACGCGTTGGCGCGTTATTCGGGAAGGTGGCGGAGGCCGCCGGCACCTGACCGTCGGCGGCGGTTACATAATACGCAATGAGCGCGCCAGCAGCCTGACCGGGAACGGTGGCGGTGTAAATGCCGTCGCCAGCCACCTGGTCTCCGGCGGTGCCGGTGTCGTTCATGTTGACGGTGGCATAACTTGAATTGGGGTCCAGACGATACTTCAGTTGCAGGGCGGACAAACCGTCGGGATCTTGCGCGCGGGCGGTGATGATGAAAGCGGTGCTGGCGGCCGGTAAAACGGGGGAGTGTTGCACTTCGGTGATGGCTGGGGCGGCGTTGGGTTGGTGACGACTGTTCACCGCGCCGGGGGTGCCGGGACTGATGGGCAAGGCCATCTCTCCGGCACATTCGAGCCAGTTGCCGCGCAAGCGAAAGAGAATTTCCGGGTGTCCCTTCAGCCAGCGCACGTGGGCGCGGATGGTGACGTTCGTGGCGCCGGAGGGGAGATTGGCCGTCAGCGGCGTGCGGATGCGATTGATTTGATTGTCGCCCCGCGCCACCGCCCGGACGTGATATGATTGCGCGCTCTCGTAACCTTCGGTGGTTTCGAGACTGGAAGTGGATTCAGTCCCTTGAGCCACCCAGCCATTGGCCCCCGATTCAAAAGTGGAATTGGCAATCAGGTTAACGCCATCCCGCCAGACCTCGACATTATCGATCAGACATTCGCCCGCACCTTGCAACAAAACTTGCAATTGATCGGCGGTGGTCGAGCCATTGTCTATCGTGCCCGTCGCGCTGACCAATTGCCACGGCGCTTTCTGGGTTTCATCGCTGTCGGCCCAATTTGAGGGCAGTCGGGAATTGGCGCGCGGATCAATCCTTTCCAAACTGCTGCCGCCGCCATCGGCCCATTGCCCCCAACGGCCGCCATCGGTGTACGTCACCTCGTCCATGACGACCTGGAAGAAATTGGTCGTCGTGACGCCCCCGCTGTCGTTGACCGTGGAATCAGGCTTGCCGAGCGTGATGCGTTCGCCGCGGCGGGAAAGGCGGCCGCCAAAGTCGCCGTAAACAAGCGCCGGATTGACGGCGGGATAATTATTCAGAAAATTTGCCCGCGTCTTGGCCACCACTGCATATCCGCCCGCAGCGATGGTGGCGCCGTCGGGAAACGTGTAGCTGATGCCATCCGCCAAAGTCCAACCGCTGAGATTCACCGCGACTGCGCTCCGGTTATACAATTCCACGTACTGATCGTCATCGTTTTCGGAAATGGGGTGGTACATCAGCTCGTTGATGATCACCTCGCTGACCCACGCTGGCGCGTTGGGCAGGCTCGGCGTTTTGGCGGTCAACCGATGGAACTGGTCCGCGCCATCAGGGGAACGCCCGGTGGCTACACCGTTTTCCTGGCCACCGAAGCGGACGGCATCCAATACGCGAGTGCGCGCCGGGTTTTTGAAGTAGATGGTTTCACCATCGGCGGCGAGGGAAAATCCCAGGATGGTTTGATTGAAGGAAACAAATCCATTGGCCGGCAAGGTCAGTGCCGGAATGACGTACTTGTCCACTCCGGGATCGTCGGACAATACGCAGCCGGCCAGACTCACCGGGACCGTGCTGTGATTGTAGAGTTCGATGTAGTCCTGTTCGGGATCATCCGTGTGCGCAAGAAATTCATTGATCACCACATTCTTCAGCGGATCGGGGACATAGGATTCCAGGCGTCCGGGCGAGCCGCCGATCACTTCGCTGGCGGCCCAGGCGCGCGGATCGTTCTCGCCCCGGGAGGGATGCGCCAGCACCAGTGAATGTCCCGCGCCGTCCGCCGCCACCGGCCAGGGGGGGGCATCGGAGTAATCCACCTGCAAGAAAACCCCGCCAATCCGGTTCACCAATTGCACCGTGCCGCGGGAATTTGGCAGGCTGTTGCTGAACGGACCGAGGGCGTTGGGCAAGCCGTAGGCGTTCTGCAAATCAACCGGTGATTTGGCCACCACCAAAAACCCACCCCCGGGAATCACCGTGCCGGCGGGAAAATCATAATTGATGCTGCCGCGCAGTTTGAAGCCATCGAGCGACTCCGGTTCGCCCCGGGTGTTAAACAGTTCCACATACTCCAACGCGGTATTGGTGGGATGGTACATGATTTCAGAAATCACCAGACTCGTGCGGCGCGAACTTTGGCTCAATGACTCGAAGGGCAGGGCGCCGTTCACTCCGCTCGCAGTCACCTCACTGAAGTCCCGAAATGCGGCCGTGCTCAATTGAGTGGGATGATGGCTGGACACGGCAAATCCAAAATAAACCGTGGCCGGCAAAGTGAGGTTGGCCGAACCGAGCTGCGTCCAATTTTGTCCATCCACACCGGCGAAACCGGTGAAGGTGTTGGCCGCGCGTTTGAGTCGCAACCACGTCTGCGGATAGTTCGCCGGAAACGCGCCGGTGGTGCTTGCCGCGCCATTGGCCGTTGAGCGCGATCGGAAGAAGCAGCCGCTGATGCTGGGCGTGGCCATGACGCCAGCCATGCGGGAATCAGGATCAAGCGATTCGCGGATAAACAGTCCCGCCTCCGACCACGCATCGCTCAACGTGAGCGCATCGAGGCGGACTTTGACATCAAAATCGCCGGTGCGCGACACGTAACTGAACTGGGATTGATCCGCCTGGCCGCCCAGACCGCTGCCGCCGCCGGAAATGTCCCAGCCGTCACCGGTGGGTTGTTGCGTTCCGCGCGGGGCATCACCCAGGGGCACGCTGGCATAAACGCTGGCGGTGAATTGCGCCTGGGAATTGTTCGTGACGGTGTTGGCGGACGCCGTCTGATCGGCGACGTGGTTCACGGTCAGCGTGTATGACAAATTATCGGTCATCGGGCTCACGCTTAAGACCACGTTGCTTTGCGTGGCGTCGAGGGTGACGCCTGAAATCGTGAGGCCGCCGCTCAGCGCGTAATTGGCCGGATTCGTCGCGCTGCTGGGTTGCAACGATTTGGAAAACTGGGCCAGCACCTGATTCAAGCCGAGCGATTGGGCGTAAAGCAGAACGGGGCGACTGGTGTCTGCCACAACGGTCAACACGGCCGGAGCGCTGGTGACCACCTGGCTGGAGCTGTTGACGAAGTTGGAAGCGACCAGACGGTAGGCGGCATTGTTGTCCGTCAGCGCCGCGGTGAACGAGTAGGCCCCGTTCGTCGCTCCCGGGATGGTGGTGCCATTGCGCAGCCAGCGCAGGGTTGGAAACGGCACACCCTCCACCACCGCTTGAAAGGTGGCGGTCAATCCTTCCATGACGGTGGTGTTGGTCGGGCTGGTGACAATGGTGGCCGGGGCGGACGGGGCGGCTTCGCCGCTGATGGCATAGATTCCCGTAGCCCCCGCGGAAACCACCTTGCTGAACGTCAGGCTGGCAAGGGGCTTGTTGTTCGCTCCCAGCAGCGAGAGCAAATCCAGGGTGGTCTGATAGAAACGGGGATTTCCGGGTGCGCCTTCGGTATTCCCATTGGAGAGGTTGATCCGTTCCATGCCACTGAGCGCCGCCCCGGGATTATAGAACCAGTCTTGCGCGTTGTAACTGGTTTGAAAGGAGGTGCCATCGGTAAAATTGAGGGTCAGGGTGGCGACGCCGCCGCCGCTTGCGGAATGGGCGATAACGGCAATCCGGCGATAGGTGTCGGGCGTGACGAAGGTCAGTGTGCCTTCGGTCAACCCGGTGCTCACGCTCAGCACCAGGGCGTTGTTTCCGGTGTAGGGCGCCAATTGAAACGTCGTGCCATCGCCCATCTCACTTGTGAAGCTGCGGCCGCCGGGCAGACCGTACGCCTTGCCCGGCAAGCCCGCCTGGTAAAACGACAGGTTTTCGCCCGGATTCAACTCGCTGGCGTAGCTGTGGTAGGGCGGGCCGGAAGCGGTGCTTTCGATCACGACATCCAGATTGTATCCGGTGACGGCAATCGGCGTCAGGTTGGCGGCCTGGAGCGAGCTCAAGCCGGACGCGCCCGTGGCCAGAGCGATTAGCAGCCAACCGATGGAATGGAATTTGAGTTGCGGCCGCGCTGCCGCTTTGCGTATCGGCGAATCTGAGCAAGCGTTGAACATGATATGGAGAGGAAAACTTTCCCTTGGAATTAGAGTCGTCGAATTTTAAGGTTGCGAAAGGAGATTTGGCCGTGATCGCCCTGGAGCGCAATGCGCCCCGCACCAGCCCGGGCAAACAGCGGCATTTGGGAAAACTTGCTGCGCGCGACGCGGGCTTTGAAAGCGTCGCTTCCCAACTGATATTCAAAATACTTCACCCCGTTGATCCAGTGTTCGCATTTATCCGGGGTGACGACCAGACGGATTTGGTTCCACTGTCCCGCCGGCAGCGTCGCATCAATCGGCTGGCCGGTGCGCGGGTCCTCGGGAGGCCGATAAAGCGCATAGAGCCAGCCACAACGTTGCGGATCGGAAGCGTGGGCGTTGTCTTCCAACTGAAATTCCGGTCCGGTCGCCCACGCCGCGTCGCCGGCATCCGTCACGTGGTACATGATGCCGCTGTTGCCGCCTTTCGAGATGTTGTATTCCAACTGCAACTCGAACGCGGCGAAGGTTTCCGTGGTTACAAGGTCTCCGGCGTGGCGCGGGTCCGCGCAAATCAGCAGACCATCTTTCACCTGCCAGCCCGGTCGCACGCCGTCGTGTTTGAAATTGTGCCAGCCGGTGAAATCCGCGCCGTTGAACAGCAGTTGCCAGCCGGCCTGTTGCTCCGTCGCGGTCAGAGTGTTCAGATGCGCTCCAGCGCGGGCCGCCAGTTGCGCGGCGATGTGCTGTTTCCATTCTTCGTTCAGGGTGGTCAGCGTTTTGCCGGTTAATTTCTTCCAGAGTGCGTCCGTGTATGCGCCACGGCGACAAGCCGCATTGAGCCGGGAGATCAGGGTGCCATCGGCATCATGATTGCGGATCACGTAATCCAGGAAATTCGCCGTGATCCGGTAGCTTTGATCGTACTGGAGCCTGGCGTTCCGGCGTCCTTCCAGCCAGATCAGGTCCGCCCCGTGACTCTGCGGTTCGAATAAAAAGAAACGCAGATAATCCGGAATGCCTTCCACCAGCCAGCCCGGAGGGCGCTGAAATCCCGACTGGCGCGAACGACCGTATGCCTGCACGACATGCACGGCTTCGTGGACGATTGCGCCCAGCGCCTCGCGGTCGAGTTCGCGGCGCAGCCAGTCCGCGTTGGCCGTGATGCGGCTGCCGCTGGCGTACGCCACGCCGTCGGTCGGACGGATGACGATGGTGACATTGGTGGGGGCACTAAAATCGGCGCTGGGCAGCAGGCGCACAATGCGCGGATACCATGCGCTGAGGACGGGGGCCAATTTGTCCTCCACCCATTCCGCCAAATCGGGCGCTTCCGAAGCATCCACGGAGATTTGCTGTTCGCCGGTGTGGGTGGTGAAGCGGTAAGGCGCGGCGGTTGCCGCTTCCGTGGCGCCGGTTGCGATGACGTCAATTTCACTGTAGAACGTGTTGCCGAAGGGGTCGTTCTTTTCGGTCGGAGAAATATCAAACAGGAGATAGCGAAATTTCCCCAACTCTCCCGAGGAGTTGGTGATGCCGACCCGGTATTCGCCACCCCAATCTCCGGTGGCGGGTCGCGTATCCACGGTGGCCAAAAGCTGCCAGCCGCTGCGGGCGAGATCCGTGGCGCGTTGGGGGCGTTCGACAAAACTTTCGCTGCTGCCGTCGCTGCCGTAAAGACGATACACCTGCGGGCCGCGTGAACCCGGGTGGCGCGAGCAGGTGTTGATTCGCTCGACGGGTACCAGCCGGCCCAGATCGAACAGCAACCGGCCCCCGTCGGTACCGGCGTCGAAAAAGAAATTCTCGGCGGGGGCATCCGCGGCGGACGGCAGGCGTCCGTCCTGTAGTTTCCCCAGACCGCCGCTGTTTGGATCCACTGTGCCCGTCAGAATCCGGAGGTGCGCCGTGGCCGCCGCGTCCCGCCGGGACACATGGGGAACGTGGGTGAATGAGGATGTGCCGGTTGATCCGTTGGCGGGTTGGGTTTCCGTCGTCACCTGCACCGTCCCGGCGGCCCGGGTCACGGACAGGGCCAGCATCCACGCCAGAGTGGATCTCCACCTCCGCACCCGTCGGCCATGGATCTGGTGACGAAAACCGCGCATGAGGCGGGTCAGGATAACCGCGCCGGTCCGGTGCATTGCGGAAGGATTCGGGAAGAGGAGAAAATTGCGGGTTGGCCTTCGGCGCGTGAGAGGGGCGATGCGGAAGCCAGCGGGGCGGAGGCAGCAGAAGCGGTGGACGATAGGCATCGGATGAGGTCGCTGCGGTGCGCGGGATCAGGGCTTGGGCCGGGCGTGTTGCCCGCCGGCGCGGAGTTGTTGGATCAATTGATGAAGACGCCCGCGGTACGCCGGTTGACTGGCCAGATTCACGGATTCCGCGGGATCGGCCATTTCATCGTAGAGTTCGTAGGTTTTTGATCCACTTGCGGTGGCGGTCCATTCCACCAGCCGGTACTGCGGCGTGCGCATGGCGCGACCGACCACGCGCCCCATGGCGGGCACAGTCTTGGGATAAATACTGAAGGCGGCGGTTTTCCAGGTCGCATCCGGATGCTCCAGCAATGGCCGCACACTCCTGCCTTCCAGATCGGCGGGTGGCGTGAGGCCGCACAGCTCGGTCAGGGTGGGGTAAAGATCAACAAGCTCCACCAGCGCTTCAGTGCCAGTGTTCCGGGCCTTTTGGCCGGGGGCGGCAATGATCAACGGAACGCGTGTGGCCACCTCCCAATTCGTCCGCTTGGTCCACGTGCCCTGTTCGCCCAGATGGTAGCCATGGTCGCCCAGAAAAATCACGATCGTCTTGCTGTGCAAACCGAGGCGCTCCAGTTCATGCAGCACCCGGCCGATCTGCGCATCGGTGTAACTGATGCAGGCATAGTACGCATGAATCAGTTGGCGGGCGGTTTCCTCAGCGATCGGTCCGGTCGCGGGAAGGTCTTTGTAACGGCGCAATTCCGCGGCTTCATTGCTGGCGAAAGCCGGAGCATCCTTCGGGAGGAAAGGATTCGACGCCAGTTGCAACTGTTTGGGGTCGTAAAGCTCCCAGTATTTTCGGGGCGCGACGAAGGGCAGGTGCGGTTTATGAAAGCCAACGCCCAAAAAAAAGTGTTGATTCTTGATCTGATTCAAAACCGCGATGGCTTGGGTGGCAATCTGGCCATCGAGTAGATCGTCGTCATCACAGTCCGGATTGTCAAAGGGCAGGGTATGGGACCGATCGGGCGTGATGTTTTTTTTCTTTTTGCTTTTGGGCTTTGCGGCGGCGGTGGGCGTGCTCCCCACCGGTCGGGCCGAGGCGCGCGGCCCGTGCCACGGCGGTTCGCTCCAGGATTCGGGATCGTCATGGTTGCCATTGGTGACGTGGAAGATTTTGCCGATGGAAAGGCTCACGTAACCGTTTTGTTTGAACAATTGAGGCAGGGTCACAACGTCGGGCCTTTGGTCGCGAAAGTGGGTCGCCAAATCAAAAACCTTGAGGGTTTCCGGGCGTAATCCGGTGAGGAAGGAGGCGCGGGAGGGGTTGCACAAGGCTTCCTGACAGTAGGCGCGGTCAAAGCGCAGGCCCTGGGCCGCCAGGCGATCCAGATGAGGCGATTGGACCATGCGGTTGCCGTAGCCACCCAGATCGGGCCGCAGGTCGTCGGCCACCAACAACAGCACGTTGTAGCGGGGCTGTGCCGCTTGGATCAACAGAGGAAACAGGACGGCCAGAAGGACGAGGCAGCGCCGGCGTTGCCGACCGGGGCGACTGCCGGGAGAGCAGTTTCCCGGGAGGCCAACGGCCTTGTTGAGCCCGCGCCCATGGGGGGAGTTACGGTTCATGGAGCAGCCAGAGCAACAACACGGGATTCATTCGTCAGGTTCACCGCAAAGAAAAACGGAGAATCGCCGGCCGGCAAATTCTCCGTGCAAACGCGTCACAGGGGCATTCCGGCAATTAGTCGGTCCGCGCCGAAGTGCGATCACGCATCCAAATCCAGTCTTTTTCATCCGGCGAGCCGGCTGAAATGCCACCGACAAATTCCCCGGTCCGGCCCGAACGCCATTTTTTGATTTCCGAGTGTCCGTCGGCAAAGGTGATTCCGCAGGCGTCGCCATGATAATTGCCGGGGGCATCCACCCACTGGGCGTCGGTCATGCGGAAGCCAAAGGCGCCGTCGTTGAGCAGAATCGGGCTTTCATCCAGCAACACCCAAAGGTCGGACGCTCCGGGGCGGACGATGGTGGAGATCTTGTTGTACTTGTAGTACTGCGCATCATTGGCGGTGCCGGTCAGGTGCGGCGCGCGGGTGGTGGTTAGCGGAACGCCTCCGTGGCCGCCCCCGGCCTGCCAGCTGGCGCAGGCACTGCCCACCGCGCCGTTCATCGAGTAGGTGCGTGGTGTGGGCACGATCTGCCCGGCAAACTGGCCCACGCCGATTTTCCCGGTGCGACGGTCTGCGGGACACTTGAACAGGGCCACGTTTTTGCCGATATAGTTCAGGATGGCGCAGCGCTGGGGATCTTGCAGAAACTCCGGCCGCCAACTGACACTGTTGCCGGACCCTCCGGCGTTTCCGGGCACCCAGTTGTGTCCGTAAAAGCTGTTCGCATCGTCGGGATTGGGGGGGAGCAGACTGTTGTAATCTTCGGCGTACATCAGGATGCCGAGCATCATCTGCTTTCCGTTGTTCAGGCATTGAATGCCCTGGGCCTTCTGTTTGGCGCGGGCCAGGGCCGGCAGCAGCATCGCCGCCAAAATGGCGATGATCGCGATGACCACCAACAGCTCGATCAACGTGAACGCCCGGGCTGGAGTCCGGCCGGTCGAGCCCGGTCGAAATTGATTAACAGATTGCATATTACTTCACCTCTTCTTGTTCAACGTTTCACCAGGACCGGACTGGTCCCGGCGACGGGATAGTTTAACCCCGATTTTTGCTTTGCCAAAAATTAAAAGGCGAGGCCGAGAATGGATTCTGCGGCCTCGCCATGATGGGTTATCCGTTGGGTTGCCCCGGGCCTTGGTTCCCCGTTCCGCGCCCGGAGCCCTTGGCGATCACGGAACGCGCAAGCGGTAGAACGCCGCTGCCGCGCTGGCGGGAATCGTCTGGGGGGCCGAAATCGGACCCACAACCGTCCACCCTCCCGTCGCGCTCGAGGAGGATTCCAGCGTGCCCGGCTGATTGGGCGTGAGGATCACATCACTGCCACTCCGGGTGATGCTCAGGAGCGGGGCCGGAGTACCGGTCGCGCCCAGGAGTTCCACTTCTGCAATTTGCATCAGGCTGACGTTGCCGCGAAGCGCGGTGGTGTACCAGCGATAGCTGGTGAAGCCCAACGTGTTCGGGAAGGAGACCTCCGAAACAAAGTTGGTGGCCGGACTGAGCGGCGCGGCTCCGCCGCCGTTACGCCCAATGTCCATGGTGATGGGACCGGAGAAGATCGGATGCCAGGACGCCCCGTCATCCAATGAGCCTTCGAGCACCACATACGCGGGATCGCGTTCCGGTGCGTCGTTGGCCGAGTAATGCCGCAGACCGGTCACGATGGTTGAGCCCACTGCCGGAGTTACCGTGAAACCCAAGGGGTAATTCATGGGCGTCGAGCCATTGCCAAAGTTCAGGTACTTCTGCTGGTTGTGCCCGATGGCGTTTTCCACCGACTCGGCCCCAGGCGAGCTGCCGCCGTTCGGTTGGTAGGCGGCGATGGGGTCACCCGCCTGCACCACATTGGTCTTGCTGGAAAAGACGTTAAACTGCCAGGTGTTGGTGAAAGGTCCTCCGAGCGTGGTCTGATACACCAGCGTGGCCGTGTGAATGCCCGGCGGCAACGCGCTGCCGGACAGGGTGGCGGTGGTCAGATTGCCGGAGTTGCTGATGATGGGCGTCTGGCCGTCAATTCGGATGCTGGCGTCCACCACACTCCCGGCGCTGCCGTCCTGGAACTTGACCGTAATCGGTCCGTTTTCCTCAATCGCGTAGTAAGCTCCGGTCCGCGGCGCAACCGAAACAACGTAGGGCCGGGTCAGCGCCGCGGGATCCTGATAGGCGGCAATTGCAGTCGGGCCGGTGGTCAAATCGTTGACCAGAATTTTGTTGCCGGTGGCAAAATCCACGAAGTAGAACTCCAATTGGGCGCCGCCGCCGTTTTCACCCCACAGCAGACGGACCGGGTAGTAGCCACTGTCCGTGACCACGACGCGCAATCCCGTGTCATCCGCGTTATTGTCCTTGCTGGCCAAGACCCGCGCGTCGAAGAAATTGCGCGGCTCCGGACCGAAGCTCAGCTTGTAACCGTCGTCATGATTCACTCCGAATTCATACGCGCCGGCGGGCAGGTAAAGCACCGTGAAGACTTCCGCCGCGACCCAGTCCGTGTTGGGTTCATACTGGGCATCCACGCCGGGAATCGGCTGGTCCGGCGTGTTGTACGGGTACGGACGGTCCTGGCTGAAGTTACCCGTTCCGACGCCGCCCATGGGCACATCTTGCGACCAGTTGATCACTGTGCTTTCGGTGAAGGTGCTCGTCCCGAGCAGCGTTTGATCGGCATACGGCAGGCCGGTATTGGGATCCAGAATTTCGTTGGCCAGTTGCTTTTCGATCAGGTTTACCTGCGAGGATCCCGGGTAACGCGCCACGGGCAATTGATTGATATGTCCCCAGAAACCGGGGGTGGCGGTGCTCACCGGGCCGGCCGCTTGATCCGCAGAATTGAGAACCATGTAATTCGGCACCGTAAACACGTTGGTGGCGCGCACCGTGCCGCTGAAGCTGCTGCCGCTGAACTCCACGATGTTCGTGTGGACGGAGCCGGCCGCCAGGACCACCGCAGGATTTTGGTAATAAACGGACGTAAGCCCGTCACCGCCACCCGGCGTGCCGCTTTGCAAAATGCCGCTGGGAGTCACGGGCGCTCCATCCAGCGTGAGGGTAATGGTGTTGGTATCGGGAGTGGCCGGGCCGGAGTCACTGATGACGAACTTGAAACCGTTGCCGTTGCCGATCGTGCCGCTGACCACGGGTGAGGCCGACGGAATGGTGTCGAGGCGGATGTTGTCCACATCCTGATATTGGTTGGAGCCGCCGACGCGGCCCGCGAAGATCAGGCGTCCCGGGCTGGGGGCGAAATCCACGACATAATTGGTGATCAAGGTCGTGCCCTTCCAGGCGATGCTCAAGCGGCCGTCCGTGGTCAGTTGGACGTAGAGTGGCTGCCAGCACAATCCCGCCAATCCGAGCGTGTTGGTCCCGGTCTGCATCGAGGTGGGATCATTGCACTCGCCGTTCACGGTGGGCATGGCCAGGTTGGTTCGGATCACATTGTCCACCCGGATGGTAATCCCCACCACGTCGCCGCTGCCGCTGTTCCATGAGTCGAAACAGACGGCCAGACCGGTCTGTGTGCCTTCCTCAGGAAGATTGGCTTCGTTGCCCGGGCTGGAGGCAAAGCCGGAACCGTCGGCATTGGCGATGACGGGATCGCTGTTCCGGGCATAGTTCAAACTGAAGCCATCAGCGGGCGGCTGGGTGCCGCCACCCACGCGCAGGTCGCATTGGAAGGTGAACCCGGCAATCACCAGGCCGGCATCAAAATCCGGAAAAACAATGACCGCACGGTGACCGAAGGCGGATGGGGAAGTGCTGTCACCCTTGGTAATTTGCAGATAACCATTCGTGGAGGGGTCCGTGCCCACTTCCAAAGGACTGCCACCGGTGGAAAACCATCTTCCCGCTTCCCCGATGGAGTTGGCCTCTTCACCCCGGTAGATGGTCAGCTCCGCATCGGGGTCGGAGTTGAAATCGAAGAGGTGATTTGCAGCCGGGACTGACGCCGTGGCGAACAGGCCGACCACCAATGCATGAACTAATTTTTTTCGCATAATATTTCCCTTTTGATCCGGGTTACCACATGGGCTTGGTTTGAATTAAAACTGCAACGATTATTGACGACTCCATCAGGATAGCAATATGAAAATTGTTGCTTCGGTTAGACTATTGTATTCTTTACGCATTGATTTTGAACCGCCCGTTCCCGGCGATAATCTCACCGTGCTCACCCGGGCGGTTGCATCCGGAGGGACAGGCGCCAGGGTCCGGCGTGTCTGATGCTTCAAGGGCCGGATGCAGGGAGCGTCGCCGTGCAGGGCGGAGGGGAGTTTCGCCAGCCCGCCCGAGCGCCTAGCGCGTCGAGGTATGGTCGGCGAGCCACTGCCAGTCCACACGGTTGGCCGGTGGCAGGCTGATGGTTGAAACGGGCACCCGCGGTTTGGTTTTGCCGTCTTTCCACTTGTGAACCTCCGAATGGCCGTCCGCAAAGGAAAGACCGCCTCCGAAGTTGTGAAACGTGGCCGGGTAGTCGAGCCACTCGGGAACGGTGATCGCCACGGCAAACCCACCATCGTTCAAGCTGTCGGGGTCCTCATCCATCATGACCCAGATGTTGGCGGGGGAAGCGGCCCCGGTGAAGTGGGACATTTTTCCAAAGGTCTTGAACGGGCGACCCGAGAGATGATTATGCGTGCCGTCCAGCCAGGGGCCGCTGACCGGCAAGGTGATCCGCCCGCTCGTGTGCCCGCCATTCCGCGCTTTGCCATTACACGCGGTTCCCACGGCCTGGCTCATGGAAATCGAGCGCACTGGAGGAATCCGTTGACCCGCCATGCCGGGGTTGCGGCCGCGATAGATGCCGGGCTTGCGACGATCTGCCGGACATTTGTAAATGGTAATGTTATTGCCCACGTAAGGCTGTAACAGCGCGGTGGCGGGATCGGTTAAAATATCGGGATTAAATTCTTCGCCGCCGCCTGCGCCGGCGTCGCCTTTGACCCAGCAATGTCCGGGAGGTGCGCCGGAATCGTCTTCATTGGGGGGAAACAGTTCCTCCGCGTCGTGCGTATAAAGCTGGACGCTCAACATCAACTGCTTCCCGTTGTTGAGGCAGTAAATTTGTTCCGCCTTCTGCTTGGCCTTGGCCAGGGCGGGAAGCAGCATGGCCGCCAGAATCGCGATGATCGCGATCACGACGAGCAGTTCGATCAGGGTGAACCCTCCGCGGGCCGGGGGACGCTGTGAATCACGAGTAACGGGGAGGATGGTTTTCATGCGCAATTTGAAGATGGGGTTCAGCGAATGCCTCACATGTCGTTTATTATGGTTTAGCCGGACTCAACGTAGTCGGATCCCCCGGGTTTGTCATCAAGAGAAATTTACCGGCGCAACCGGGCGAGGGAACGGAACGGCTGCGGATAACATTAGTTGACGAAATCAAAGGATTACCATTTAATCCGCTTATGCAAATCGAAAGTCTCAAGGTTTTCTGCGATCTGGCAGAAACCGAAAGTTTCACCAAGGCCGCCCAAATCAACAACGTCACCCAGTCCGCCGTCAGTCAGCAGATCAGTTCGCTCGAGCGCCAGTTCAAATCGCTGCTGATTGAGCGCAGCAAGAAAAAATTCCGCCTGACCCGCGAAGGGGAGGTGCTTTACGATTTCAGCAAGCAGATCATTCAGACCTACGACGGTTTGCACAACAAGCTCCAGGAGATCAAGGACGTCATTTCCGGCACGATCCGCGTCGCCACGATTTACAGCATCGGGTTGCATGATCTGCCGCCGTACATCAAAAAATTCCTCAAGAGCTACCCCACGGTGCATGTGCATGTGGAGTACCGGCGCGCCAATCAGGTGTATGAGGATGTCTTGAGCAACATTGTGGACCTCGGCCTGGTGGCGTATCCGACCAGGGATGCCAAACTGGAGATCGTGCCGCTGCACAAGGATCCGCTGGTGCTGATCTGCCATCCGCAACATCCGTTTGCCAAACAAAAGTCCATCCAGCTGCCCGCCATTGCGGGGCAGAAATTTGTGGGGTTTGAGCCGGACATTCCCACCCGCAAGGCCATTGATAAAATCCTGAAGGACCGCGAGGTGGACGTGAAGACCGTGATGGAGTTCGACAACATCGAAACCGTGAAGCGCGCGGTGGAAATTGACGCCGGCATTGCCATTGTGCCCCTGGGCACCCTGAGCCAGGAAATCGCCAAACAAACGCTGGCGGCCATCGCCATAGAGGATTCCGAGCTGTTCCGCCCGCTCGCCGCCATCTACAAGAAAAGCAAGGTGCTCTCCCCGGCGATGAAACAATTCATCGCCATCCTCAGGGAAGGCGCCGCGAAAGCCTGAACTCATGAGCATCCCAGTGACCGCCCGCTTTCCCGTGGCCCGGCCCCGACGGTTGCGCCGGACGGCGGCGCTGCGCCGGCTGGTGGGGGAGACCCATTTGCGCGCCGCGCAACTCGTGCTCCCGCTCTTCGCGCGCCCGGGCAAAAAAATCCGCAGGCCCATCCGCGCCATGCCGGGCGTGTTCCAGCTTTCGCCCGACGAATTGTTGCGCGAAGCGGTCCGGGCGCACCAGGCGGGCGTGCCCGCGGTGCTGCTCTTCGGCATTCCGGATCGCAAGGATGCGCGCGCTTCCGGCGCTTATGCCCAAAACGGCATCGTGCAGCAGACGGTCCGGCTGTTGAAACGGGAGCTGCCGGATTTGCTGGTCGTGACTGACGTGTGTCTGTGCGAGTACATGAGCCACGGACATTGCGGAGTGGTCCGGTCGGACTCGCGCGGGACGCGGATTCTGAATGATCCTTCGCTGGTATTGCTGGCGCGCACGGCGGTGAGCCACGCGGCGGCGGGGGCGGATTTGGTGGCGCCCAGCGACATGATGGATGGCCGGGTTGGCGCAATCCGCCGCGCGCTGGACACCGCGGGTTTCACCGAGACGCCCATCATGGCGTATGCGGCAAAATTCGCCTCGGCCTACTACGGACCGTTTCGCGAAGCTGCAGAATCCACGCCGCAGTTTGGCGACCGGCGCAGTTACCAGATGGATGGCGGCAACGCGGAGGAGGCGCTGCGTGAGGTGGCGCTGGACATTCAGGAAGGCGCGGACATTGTCATGGTCAAACCGGCGCTGGCCTATTTGGACATCCTGCACCGCGTCAAGCGGGAGTTCGGTTATCCCACCGCCGCGTACGCGGTCAGCGCGGAACATGCGATGATCAAGGCGGCGGCGGCAAATGGTTGGATTGATGAGCGCGCCGTGACCTTGGAGAGCCTGCAGGCCATGCGTCGGGCGGGGGCGGACATCCTGATCACGTACGCCGCGGTCGAAGTCGCGCAATGGCTCGCAGCGTGAAGCGGCGGCGGGCCGCGGGCACTCCCCGGATGGCCCGGGTCATTGGGCGGGTTTGCTGGCGGAGAGCAGGGCGAACAACACCAGCAGCACGATGATGACGCCGACGGAGATGGCGGCGATCAGGAAAATCTTGTTCCCCTTGTTCTCCTTCTTGGTGAAGGCCTTGCTGGTGGCCCCTTCCGGCCGGCGACCGCCTTGTTCCAGGTCGGTCAAACTCACGCCACGCTGCACACTGGTGGGAATTTCCGAGGTGGGTTTCGCGGCGGCGGGTTTGGCGGGAGCGGCGGCGGGCGCCGCCGCGCCTTCCACCTCCAGCCGCAGTTCCACCTGGCCCAGACGCAAAATCTGCCCCGGTTTCAACACGGTGGCTTCCGTGACGCGGGTGCCGTTGATGAAGGTGCCGTTCGTCGAATTGAGGTCGTTGACCACGACGTCTTGCCCGCGCAGATACACCTCGCAGTGATGACTGGAAACGGACGACTCGGCGATCGCGAAGGTGTTGTCGTCCATGCGTCCGATGGTGGTTTTGTCCACCGCCAACTCATGTGAACGGCCCGCCATGTCCTGGCTGAGTATGATGAGCTTCGCCATAATGTCCTGCTTCGTGGGCAAATTAACGGGTGCGGCAAATTCAAGTCAAACGTAAAGGTGGACGGCCGCGGCTTCTGCGGCGCGGCGGTCGCCCGGGCGGGAGCCGGCAGGGGGATGGTCTTGAAGCTTTGAATTTGACGGGCGGCTGCATTAGTCTGTGCGCGCTTATGAGTTCCAGGCATTTCAAGGTTGCGGCGCTGGCCGGTGACGGCATCGGGCCGGAAGTGATGCGCGAGGCCATCAAGGTGTTGCGGGCCGCAGAAACGAAATTCGGTTTTACGCTGCAGATGACGGAAGCGCCCGTCGGCTGGGCTGGCATTGATGCAGCCGGAAAGGCGCTGCCCGAGGCGACGCTGGCCTTGTGCCGGGAATCCGACGCGATTCTGTTTGGCTCGGTGGGGCTGCCCGATCGCGATCCCACGTTGCCGAAAGAGGAGCGCCCGGAGCGCGCCGCCTTGCTGCGGATCCGCAAGGAGTTTGGTTTGTTTGCCAACTTGCGTCCGGTGACCTTGCCCAAGGCGCTGGCTGCCGCCTGTCCGTTGACCCCCAGCCGCCAGGGCGCGGGCATCAACATCCTGGTGGTGCGCGAGCTTACCGGCGGGATGTACTTCGGTCAGCCCAAACAGACCGGGACGCTGCCGGACGGCCAGCGCCGCGCCGTGGACACGATGGTTTACACCACGACGGAGATTGAACGCATCGCGCACGTAGGCTTCCAGGCGGCGCGGTTGCGCCACAAAAAACTCACGAGCATTGACAAGGCGAACGTGCTGGAAAACGGCATTCTGTGGCGCGAAACCGTCACGCAAATCGGCAAGCAGTATCCCGAGGTCGCCCTGGAACACATGTTCGTGGACAACGCCGCGATGCAATTAATTCTGCGCCCGACGCAGTTTGACGTGCTGCTTTGTGAAAACATGTTTGGCGATATTTTGAGCGACGAGGCGGCGGCACTCGGCGGATCGCTCGGTCTGCTGCCCAGCGCCAGTTTGGGCGCCACACACGGGGGCAACACGTTCGGCTTTTACGAACCTGCCGGCGGCACGGCGCCGGACCTGGCCGGCAGAGACCTGGCCAATCCCATCGCGCAGATTTTGTCCGGTGCGCTGATGTTGCGGCACAGCTTTGGCCTGAACGAGGCCGCGGAGGCCATCGAAAATGCGGTGACGCAGGCGATCAACGCCGGCTGCCGCACCGGCGACATTTTCAATCCCGATGAACCCACGGCCCGCCGGGTCGGCACCCGCGCCATGGGGGATGCCATCGTCGCCGCCTTGTGAAGTTAATCCGTCCGCGCCCCGTTCCTGAAGCTGCCGGCGTCGGGCGCGCGTCCGGGCGGGGCGGACGCCCTGGGTGACCGCCGTTGCAAATCCGGCTGGTTGTCCCGCCGCAATTCGGTTAGACAGGCAGCCGCCGGCGCATGGGGTCGGCAACAAATCAAGCATGGGCGAAAAATCCATTCTCATCATCGGCGCCGGGGTGGCCGGTCTGGCCACCGGTTGCTTTGGCCGGATGAACGGTTACCGCACGCGCATTCTCGAACATCATTCGGAGGCGGGTGGCGTGGCCAAAGCCTGGCGCAACAAGGATTATCTGATTGACGGGGGGGTGCATTATCTCATGGGACACCGTCCAGGTTCGGCCTGTTACGACCTGTACCGCGAACTGGGCATTCTGAACGGACGCGCTTATCCGGACCTGCTCAACTATTGCGATTTCACCGATGAAGCCACGGGGCAGCGGATCAGTTTCACCGACGACCTCGCCCAGCTGGCGCGGGATCTGGACCGGCTTGCTCCCGAAGATGCGGCCGCCACCGCCGATTTCATCCGCGGCATCCGCGCGTTTCAACGGATTGACATGTTCGCGCTCATGCAGACGCCGCTGGAACTGATGGGCTGGCGCGGCGCGGCCCGACAGGCGTGGCGCCTCCGCGGCGTCTGGCGCTATTTGGGCGGCGCGTACAATCGTCCCACCCGCGAATTCTGCCGGCGTTTCAAAAACCCGGTCCTGCGGCGCGTCATGCAGCATCTCTTTCTGCCGGAAATGCCGATGTGGTTTGTGCTGCTGATCCTGTCACTGCTGGCCAACCGCCAGATGGGTTTGCTGGCGCGCAGTTGCCAGGATTTTGTGGAAAGCCTGTCGGAACGCTACCTCGGGCTGGGAGGGGAACTGACTTGCAACGCCACGGTGGCGGAAATTCTCGTGGAAAATCATCGCGCGGTGGGCGTGCGTCTGGCGAATGGCGAAACGCACCGGGCCGACGTCGTGGTGGCCGCCGGCGACGGCACGAACACCCTCTTCAAATTGTTGGGCGGAAAATATGTCGGGCCGACCATCCGGAAGCGGTATGCCACCTGGCCGCAGCTCAAACCCGTGGTGACGCTCAGTTTGGGCGTGCGCCGGGATTTCACGAATGAAACGCCGCTGCGGTTCCTGTTGCTGCGCGAGACGCTCACCATAGGCCACCAGACCATTGACGGATTTCCCATTCGCATCTTCAACTACGGAGCAGGCTTTGCGCCCGCCGGCCGCACGGTCTTCCAAGTCCTGCTGCTGACCGACTGGAAATTTTGGAACGACCTGATCCAGGATCGTGCGCGGTATCAAGCGGAGAAGGAGCGCGTTTCCAAGGAAATCCTGGCGCGGTTGGAGCCGCATTATCCGGGTATCACCGGCCAGGTGGAACTGGTGGACATGGCCACGCCGCATACGACCTGGCGCTTCACGCTCAACAACGAGGGCGCGTTCATGGGCTGGTCGCCCACTCCCGTTGCGCTGCGCACTCCGTTCAAAAAAACCCTGCCCGGACTGGCCAATTTTTACATGGCCGGTCAGTGGGTCATGCCCGGGGGCGGCATCCCGCCCTGCCTCTATTCCGGCCGCCACGTCATCCAACTGCTCTGCCGCGCCGACGGTAAAAAGTTCGTCACGTCCACGGCCTGATGGGCGGGAGACCGTGGTGAAAATCAAGCCGCGCTTCCCCTGAACGAGAAGCGCGGGACGGTCGCTGGCCGAAATTTATTTCTGCTTGAGAATGTTCAGCGCGTCAGCCGCGTCTTTTTGCACGGCCAGATCGGGGTAATTCAGGAAGGGCTCGATGGTCGGGACGAGACTGCGATCGCCCAGCACCGCCAGCGTGCGAATGGAGTCCCGGATCACGTTTTTGTCGCTATGCTTGAGCAACGGGGTGATTTCCGGAATTGCGCTCTGTGCTTTCAATCCACGCAGCGCCTTCAAACCGTCAATGATCTCCCCCTTTTCCTTGCCCTTCAATAGGACGGCAATGCTTTGAATTTCCGATTCCGTGACGTCGGCATTGACCACGCCCAGGACGCGCGCCGCCTTCCGCACGACCGCCTTGCGATTGTCCTTCAGCAGCGGCTTGATGGCCGCCTGCGCCGTCTGGCTGGTGGGATAATTTTTCTCAATCTCGGCCAGTCCCCGGATCACCACTTTTTCCTTGGGCGAAGCCAGGTCGGCGATCAACTGGGTCTCGCTTTTGGGGGCGGCCGGTGCCGTGATTGAACTGAACACCAGCGCGGCCAGGGTCAACGCGCCAACGAAACTGCGTTTGGTTGTCATTTGCATAAACATTATTTCAGAATTTTATGGTTCGGCGGTCTGACGCGACATGGGCACAGCATCGTGCCTGCGCCCCATCGTGTCTGCTCACCGCTCGATTGCGGAGACTAATAAAGCATCCGACCTTGTCAACTGGGTTCGACGGCTTATGCTGTGATGCCGCGTCCGCGCCGGAAATTTGCCGACGCTCCGGACGCCGGTATGAAAGCCTTGCAACTCACCGCGTTTGGCGTGCCTGGTCAGTTTGAACTGCGCCAACTGGCCGATCCGCTCCCCGGCCTCGGGGAAGTGGTGGTGGAGGTTTGGGCGTGCGGCCTCAACCATCTGGATCTGTGGCTCGAAGCTGACGGACTGCCCATCCGCGTGCCACTGCCGCGCACGCCCGGCGGGGAGGTGGCGGGCCGCATCATCCGAGTCGGCAGCGACGTGGCCGACTGGCAACCGGGGGATCGCGTCGTGGTGCAGTCCAATTTTTCCTGCGGCGAGTGCGAATTTTGTCAGCGTGGGGAAACCTCCGTTTGCCTGAAAGGAGAACTGCTGGGGGTGCATCGCGATGGCGGTTTTGCCGAACAAGTCCTGGTGCCGGCCGGCGCCCTGGTGTCGCTCCCCGCCTCGCTGGATTACACCACGGCCGCGGCCTTGACGCTGGCCGGCAGCACGGCCATGCACATGCTGACGGATCGCGTTCAGGTGCGTCCCGACGATTTTGTTTTGGTCGTGGGCGGCGCGAGCGGGGTTGGTTCGGCGGCGATTCAAATTGCGCGGCAGTTGGGCGCGCGGGTCATCAGTACGGGTTCGACGGAGGCCAAGCGCGACCTCGCCCGGCGGTTGGGCGCGGAATGTGTCGTGGACCCGACCGCTCCAAACTGGCCGATGGCCGTGCGTCAACACACCGGGCGACGGGGCGTGGATTTGATCATTGAACATGTGGGGGGCGAGGTGCTGTCGCGCTGCTTCGAGTGCCTGGCTCGCAATGGCACCATCGTGACCTGTGGGGCCACGGCGGGGCGCGAGCTCAAGCTTGACCTCTGGCCGTTCTTTGTCAAACAGCAGCGGCTCATCGGGAGTTACGGCCGGAATCGCGCCGATTTGCAGGCGACATTGGATTGGGCGGCCGCCGGCAAACTTAAACCCGTCATTGATTCCCTCTTCCCACTGGCGAATGTGCCGGCGGCCTACGCGAAACTGCGCTCGCGCCAGGTCCTTGGCAAGGTGCTGATCGCGGTGGAAAGCTCGGCGTGATGGGCGCAATGCGATTCGTCTGCCTGCCGCTGCGGCGCTCGCTTCATCCAGCGTTGCAGGCCAGTTTCCCAATAACGTCGCGTGAATCCTGAACCCTTCATTCCGTAACCTGGTCGAAATGGAATTGTTGATGAGCGAGTTGAGACAGCGATTGCCGAAGGAAATCCTCGTGCCGGTGGCGGCACTGAGTCTGGCGTCGTGCGTTTGCATCATGCTGGTTGGGGGCCGCGCCTTTTTCACCGGTTGGATGAAGTATTTCTTTTTGTTGTGGAATTTGTTCCTTGCCTGGCCGCCGCTCCTTTTTGCGGTGTTGGCCGCAGGACGGTTCCGGCAAACGGTTTCCGGGCAGAGATTGTCCGGTTGGTTCTGGGGGTGGAGTTTTCTGTGGCTGCTTTTCCTGCCCAATACCGCCTACATCTTCACCGATCTGATGCATCTGCAGGATCGCCGGTTTTTTAATTTCTGGCTGGATTTGGCCGTAATCCTGTCCTGCGCGCTTACCGGGTTGATTTTGGGGTTCGTTTCTTGGTTTCTGATGCAGACGATGGTTGCCAGACGTTATGGTCGCGCGGTGGGCTGGGGTTTCGTCGCCGTTACTGCCGTTTTGAGCAGTTTTGGCATTTATTTGGGACGGTTTTTGCGCTTCAACAGTTGGGATGTCTTCGCGCAACCCACGCGGCTTTACCAGGGCATCAGCTCCTTCACATCCGCGCAACCGCATCATCTCGCGTTCTTCGTCCTGTTCGCCGTGTTTTTGTTCGTCACCTACCTGATGCTCTACGCATTGACGTGGCTTTCGTCGATCCGGCTCATGGAGGAAACACCAGCAGCGCCGGGCAGCGCGCCGGCCGTTTTGCCGGAGCATGGTGAGCCGACTGGTGGTCAGAAAGCCGCGGACGGCGCGGTTGAAACTTAATTTGCGGTCGCGGCTTTTTTGACGGCGGCCACCAGCTCTTCCACCGTCCACTGGTTGCCGTTGAATTGTTCCTGGATGCGGCCCTGCGTATCCAGCACCACCGTGCGCAGATTGTGCGAGATGCTCCCGCCTTCTTCCGGCACCACCATCAAGTCCAGTTCCGGACCAAATTTGTTGAGCACGTCGCGCGGCGCGGTGGCAAAGAGCCAGCGGTCGGCGTTCTCGTGCCGATAAAACTTGGCGTAATTCTGCAACACTTCAGGATGATCATGCTCCGGATCGAAGGAGATCGAAATAAATTGCCAGTTGGTGATGGCCGGAGCGTTGGTGAGCAGCAGTTCCCGGGCGGCGGCAAAATTATTACCCATGCGCGGACAAAAATCCGGCAGCGGACAACGGGTGAAAATGAAGGTGAACGCCACCGCGCGCCCGCGAAAATCCGAGAAATGCACCGTGCGCCCATCCTCGGCCACGAAGCCGTAGTCGGGGATGGTGTCGCCCGGCTCCAGCTCCTTCACCAGCTGATAGCCGGCCGGCGCATTGGTGACGACGGCGGGGGCGGTGCTTTGACCCGTTCGTTTGATGTTTTGGATCCAGTGGGTGTCCGCCGTGGCGACCAGTTGAAACGTGATTTCGTCGTCGCGGTGGAGGCCGGTCAGTTCGTTGGTGTGGCGCACGTTCAGCTCCATCGTCATGGCCGGCATGTAATCGGGAATGGCCTCGTGGCGGACCACCAGCGTGTGTCCACCTTCGGGCACGGAGCGCACCACCCCCCGCACGTCAAACACCTGCTCTGTAGGGGAGGCAGGCGCCCTGGTTTTATCCGACCGTTCACATCCGGTTAGGAACATCAGCGACACCACGAGAGAGAGACCCAGCAAGGATTTCATATTTTTTCCGACTCCGACCGTAATGCATCGAGAAAGGTGACAATCGCGGCCGGCGTTTCGGTGCGCATGCCGTCGAAATACCGCCGCACGCGGCCGCTCCGATCCACCACGGCAATCCGGTCCGTGTCCGCAAACCCGCCCGGCATCAGATCGGCCTGGGCCGCGGGCGCCCGCCCCAGGAAGCTGGTTGCAATGAGCGCGTATAAATCGGATTTTCGCCCCGTCAACATCTGCCAGCGGTTCGGATCCGTTCCAAACTGGGCCCCAAATTTCGCCAACACCGGCGGCGTGTCGGAAGCGGGGTCCACGGTGAGCGACAACAGTTGCACATCCGGTTGCGCTTTGGTGAGACGCTGGACTTCGGCCATCTGATGATTCACCTGCAAACAGGAGATGGAGCAGCTGGTGTGAATGAAGTTCACCACCAGAAATTTGCCCGCCACGCCCGCGCTGGTGGTCAGTTGGCCGAGTTGATTCGTCAGCGCAAACGCGGTGAGCCGGCGGTGCGATTGGGCCTCGGAGGTCAAGGGCTGCGGAGCCGGTGACGCCGGCCAGAGCAGGACCAGCCCCGCCCCCACCGCAACCAGCAGCGCGATGAACCCGTAAAACAATTTCAGGTCGCGCCCGCCCGCGTCCGCCCGTCGTTGGGGAACGGCAACCCCGCTGTCGCTGCCGCTCATGGCCGGACGGGTTGCGCCGTGTAACCAGCCTTTTTGATCGTCGCCACCAACTGCGCGGCACTGATCCGATTCGTGTCATAGGCCACCACCGCCAGCCGGTTCGCAAAAGTGACCTGTGCGCGGACCACGCCGCGAGTCTCCTTGAGCTCGGCGGTCAGCCCGCCGGCGCAGCCGTCACAGTGCATGCCGGTAATTTTGAAGCGATTGGTGGCATTGGCGGTCACGGCCGTTTGCTCTCCGGCCCCGACCCCCCACAGTCCGCCCAGCAGCAGCGTGAACAGCAGTTTGGTTTTCATACGCATCCGGTCCTAGCTTGTCATAAAATATCTCCCTCCGCCAGTACGCCGGCGTTATGGCCCGGAAAATCAGTCCGGGCTACCAGCCGAGCACATGCGCGAAAACCAGCGGCGCAACAATGGTCGCATCCGATTCGATGATGAACTTGGGCGTCTTCACGCCGAGTTTGCCCCAGGTGATCTTTTCGTTTGGCACCGCGCCGGAATAGCTTCCGTAACTCGTGGTGGAATCGCTGATCTGACAAAAATATCCCCAGAGCGGCACGTTGGCGCGGCCCAGGTCTTGATGCAACATCGGCACGACGCAAATCGGAAAATCCCCGGAAATGCCACCGCCAATCTGAAACATGCCGAGCGTGCTTTTCTTCGTCGCGGTCTTGGAATAGAACTCCGCCAGCCAGGTCATGTATTCGATGCCGGTGCGCACGGTATGCACATTGTTGATCTCACCGCGGATCACCGCCGCCGCGAACATGTTGCCCAGCGTGGAATCCTCCCAGCCCGGTACCACGATGGGCAGGTTTTTTTCCGCCGCCGCCAGCATCCAGGAATCCTTTGGGTTGATCTGATAGTATTTCCTGTACTTTCCGCCGCGCAAAACCTGATACAAAAATTCATGCGGGAAAAAGCGCACTCCCTTGCGATCCGCCGCCGCCCAGACTTCCAGCATGGCTTTTTCCATGCGGCGCATCGCTTCGCCTTCCGGAATGCACGTGTCCGTGACGCGGTTCATGTGGCGTTCCAGCAGCGCTTGCTCGTCCTCGGCGCTCAGGCTGCGATAGTGCGGCACGCGCTCGTAATAATCATGCGCGACCAGATTGAAAACGTCCTCCTCCAGATTGGCGCCCGTGCAGGTGATGAGCTGCACCTTGTCGCGACGGATCATTTCCGCGAGCGACAAGCCCAGTTCCGCCGTGCTCATGGCGCCGCCCAGGGTGATCATCATTTTGCCGCCGGCGGCCAGATGCGCGGAATAACCATTGGCTGCGTCAATCAATGCGGCCGCGTTGAAATGACGATAGTGATGCTGAATGAACCGCGAAACGGGTCCGCCCGCCGGTTTCGATTTGGAAGCCTTCAATTTTTTCATGTTCAACCGCCTCATGGTAGCAAGTGCCTGCGAAACGAAAACCTAAAAACCGTTTGCCGCAATGGGCCGCGCGTGGTTGGAAACTAAAAACAGAAACTAAAAACAAGCTTGCATCAGTCTGGCGATCAGGCAAGATGGCGCTCCCTTATCGCGGGGTGGAGCAGCCCGGTAGCTCGTCAGGCTCATAACCTGAAGGTCCTAGGTTCAAATCCTAGCCCCGCAACCAATTTTTACGGCCTTGTGAGCCTGGTCTCACAAGGCCATTTTCGTGGTGTCGTTCATCCCAACCCGCCCGTCTCCCGTGGCGCTCCACGCCACCGGTCTTCGTTCCGCGCCGACCGCCGTTTGCGGTTCAAGCGCAATTCCATCCAGCGCAATTCCAGTTTGACTCGTTCGCGCATTTGTCCAGTGTAACCGGCAGATGCAACGGAATGAGCAGCGTCTGCCGCTGGCGCCCCGCGACGCGGCGGCGTGGCAACAGGCGCAGGCGCATTTGCTGGGCGGGCAGGGCGGGGTGGCGCTCCGGATCTACCGCCAACTGATCCGTCGCTATTCTCAAAGTGCCGAGCTGTGGTTTGAACTGGGCAACGCGGCGGCAGGCGCATTGGATTTCGTCCAGGCCAATCAGGCGTATCAACGCGCCCGGGAGTTGGCGCCGAACCATGCGGCGCTGCTGGGTGCGATTGGCCAACAGTACCTGGGACTGCGCCAGTTGGATGACGCCCGCGCCTGTTTTGAGCAAGCCCTCGGCGCGGCACCGGATCAGGTGGACGCGCACATCAATCTGGCCGTGTGGTTTGAGAAGGAGCGGCGACTGGAGGAGGCCTGGGACTGCGTGGAGGCCTGTCGGCGACAGCATCCGCGCGACGATCAGGTGCGTTATTTCCGCGCGTTTCTGTTGCACCGCCGGCAGCAGCCGGGGGCGGCAGAGACGGAGTTGCGCGATCTGATCCGCGACGGCCCGCAGTATCCCTATGTCAAATATGCCGCGCGCCATCTGCTCGGGGTGGTGTTGGATCAACTGGGGCACTACGAGGAGGCGCTCAAGTGGTTGCGCGAAGCCAAGGCGCAGGTGCGCTTGATCACGGACACCCGTCAGCTGGAACGTCATTACGACGCGGCGGATCGTCAGCGGCGCGCCCTGCTGGCCCAATTAACGCCCGCCCATCTCCGCCGGTGGCGCGCCGAGGCGCCCGCCACCGTGGATCGTCAGCAAATGGCCTTTCTTGGCGGGCATCCACGCAGTGGCACGACGTTGCTGGAGCAGGTGCTGGACGCACACCCGGACGTGCTCGCGTTTGACGAACCCACGGCGTTCACGCAGGAAATCGCCAATCCACTGACCCTGGGGGCGGGGGCCCTGTTCAGCCAGGCGGCGTTGGATGCGCTGCCCGCCGCGCGCCGGGCCGACCTGCGGCAGCGGTATCGCAAAAGCCTGTTGCGCGAGATTCCGGGTGAGCCGGCGGCCCGGGTGTTGCTGGATAAAAATCCTTCGCCGACCATGTCGTTGAATTTATGGCTGCGCGTTTACCCCGAGCTGAAGGTCATCATCGCGCTGCGCGACCCGCGCGACGTCATCATCAGTTGCTTCTTTCTGAACATCATGTTGAACGCCACCAACGTGAACTTTTTGAGCCTCGAACGGACCGTCAAACATTACGCGGATTTGATGGACGTCTGGCTGCGCCTGCGCGAATTGGGCGGTTTTGACTGGATTGAAACGCGCTACGAAGACGTGGTCGCCAACCTGAGCGAAGAAGGCCGGCGCGTCACCGCCTTCCTGGGTCTGACCTGGCATCCGGATCAGGCGCGTTATCATGAGACGGCGCGACGCAAGGTGCTGTACGCGCCGACCTATCATGATGTCACCCAGCCGGTTTATCGTCGCGCAATGGGGCGGTGGCAGCATTATGCCGCCGCGCTCGAGCCGCTCCAATCACGCCTCGCGCCGTTTTGCCGCGCCTTTGGCTACGGAGCTTGAAGGGACCGCGCGCTGGTCGGCCGCCTCCAGCACGAAGAAGAATTCGCTGCCGCGACCCGGAACACTTTGCACGCCCACCCGGCCGCCGTGGGCGACGATGATTTCCCGGACGATGGACAGTCCCAGTCCCGCGCCGGTTTTGGCTTGTCCGGGCACCCGGAAAAAGCGGTCGAAAATCCGCGCCTGGTGTTCGGGCGCCACTCCGGGGCCGCGATCGGTCACGCTGAAACGCACCTGGCCATCGGGCAGGCGCTGGGCCGCCACCAGAATCTCTCCCTGGGGCGGGGAATGTTTCATCGCGTTGGCGATGAAGTTCTGAAACACGTGCCCGATCTGCTGCCGATCCACCAGGACCGCCGGCAAATCCGCCGGCAGGCGCGTCAACAGTTGGAAACCCCGGGCGGTGATCAGCGTGCGCGCTTCTTCGAGACTTCCCGTGACCAACTCCCGCGCCGGGACGATTTCCCGGTTCAAACTGGAGTCACCGGCCTCGAGTCGCGCAATATCCAGCAGCGCATCCAGCATGCGCAGCAACCGCTCGGAATCCTTCCGCGCCGTCTCCACCAAACCGGCCTGCGCCGGGGTCAGCGGTCCCACGCTTTTTTCATGCAGCATGTGCAGCACCATGCGCACGCTGGTCAAGGGCGTTTTCAGCTCGTGACTGACCGTGCCCACCAGATTGGTTTTGGCATCGTCCAGCAGCCGGAAGCGCGTGACGTCATGGAGCACCACCGCCACTCCAATCGTTTGGGCCTCGGCCTCGCGCATGATGTGCAGGCGCGGCAGAAAGGCGCGCTCCTGATCCGCGAGTCGCAGCGTCAGCACCGCTTCAAAGCTGTCCGGCAAAAAATCCTGATTTTCCGCCAGCACCCGCTCCACGGCGGTCACCAGTCTGGGCGGCAACGCGCCGTGCAACCCCAGTTGGGCGCTGAGTTCCTCCGCGGCGCGATTGCTCAGTTCGATCCGTCCCTGCGGATCGAGGATGAACACCGGGTCGGAGAAGGAGGCCAGCGCCGCCTCCATGGTGCGATGCAGCCGGACGATTTGTTCCGTGGTGCTTTGCCGGTACGTGTGCAGTTGCGCGGCCATTTTGTTGAAGGTCCCGGCCAGTTCTCCCAGCTCATCCGCGGAGAGCACCGGCACGGTCTGCGCCAGATTGCCGGCCCCGATTTCGCGCGCCGCATTGGTCAGGGTTTGGATCGGGCGCAGAATGGCGCGGCTGAGTTTGTAGCTGGCGTAACCCAGCAGCAGCAGCGCCCCGCCCAGGCTCAGGCTCAAGACCCCGATGATGGTGCGGTTGGTTTGCTTGATGGTGTCGGCAATGCCGAAAATGTTCTGCTTGCTGGCCTCCCGCCAGCGGTTCAGCAGCACATCGATCGCCAGTTTTTTCGGAATGATTTGCCGGTCATAAATCGCGTGCTGTTCGGCCGCCGCCACCTCCGGACGGAACATCTGCGCGCCCTCGAACCGCAATGCCACAAAGTTCGTCCGCAACTGCTGCAACAAATCCGCCTCCGCTTGCGCCGTCAGATTGGAGGATTGCGCCGTCAGTTGCGCCTCAAACAAACGGGCGTTGTCATCGAACATCTCCCGCACGGTGGCCGGCTCTTCCGTGCGCGAGCGCTGCAACGCGGTGTCCATGCGGTCCAGTGTCACCGTCATTTGCGTCGCGGCATTGTCCCGCTGGTAGTTCTCCGTGATCGTCCGGCTCACGCTCGCCGCCAGGCGTGAAACCAGCACCAGCGCGAAACCGCCCACCGCGATCAGGATCAGCACGAACGGAATGAGATGCAGGAAAATGCGGGTGCGCAGCATGGGGCCGGACCTCCGTTCACGGGGCTAAATGCCCATTTTCTTCTTCCGCTCATACAACGTGCCCCGGGAAATGCCCAGCAGCTGGGCCGCCTCTTCCATGGTCCGCGTCTGTGCCAGCACCCGGCGGATGTGTTCGGTTTCAATTTGTTCCAGTGACACCTTCATGCCCACGCTCACCCCGGCGGGCGCCCCCGGGGGCCGGGGGCCCAGCTGGTCGGGCAAATCCGCCGGCACGATCTCCCGGCCGTTGGCGAAAATGACCGCATGTTCAATCGCGTTGCGCAACTCGCGCAAATTGCCCGGCCACGGGTAGGTTTCCAGCGTCTGCCACGCCGCGCTGGACAAGCCGGTCACGGGTTTGCCGCATTGCGCGCCGAAGAACTTGAGGCAGCCGGTCGCCAGCACTTTGAGATCGCGCGGCCGCTCGCGCAACGGCGGCATCCGGATGCCGATCACGTTCAGCCGGTAAAACAGGTCTTCGCGGAAGGTTTTTTCCTGCACCGCCGCTTCGAGATTGCGGTTGGTGGCGGCGATCACCCGCACGTTGGCCCGGCGGGTCTTGGCTTCTCCGACCCGTTCGTATTCCTTTTCCTGCAACAGTCGCAACAGCTTGGGTTGAATCGCCACCGGCAGTTCACCGATCTCATCCAGGAACAGCGTTCCGCCGTCGGCCAGGGCCACCTTGCCCCAGGTATCGCTCGACGCCCCGGTGTACGCCCCCTTCACCCGTCCGAAGAGTTCACTCTCCAACAACTCCGCCGAGAGGCTGGGGCAATTGATGGTGACGAACGGCCGGTCCCGGAACGGACTCCGTTCGTGCATCGCGCGCGCGAGGATGCTTTTGCCCGTGCCGCTCTCCCCCAGCAACAACACCGTGGCGGCGGAATTGGCCGCCCGAAACGCCTGGCTGAACACCCGTTCCATGGCCGGCTCCACCGATTCCATGACTGTCGGCGGGGCGTCGCCCGTCAGTTGGGCTTCCAGGTTGGCGATGCGCCCGGACAACGAGCGCGCCTCGCCGATTTTTCGCAGCAGTTGCCGGATCTGTTCCGGCGTGAAGGGCTTGGCAATGTAATCCTTGGCGCCCCGGCGCATCGCCTCCACGGCGTTGTCAATCGAGGCGTAGGCGGTGAACACCACGACGTCCAGATTTGCATTGCTGCGGCGCAGGCGGGGCAGCACCTCCAGCCCGTTCTCGCCCTCGAGCTTAAGGTCCAGAAAGCACAGGTCGAATTGTGCGCGCTCCAACTCACGCAACGCGGCGGCGGCGTCCGCCACCCCCACCACTTCATGCTCCAGACCCCGCAACATCACCGCCAGCGTGCTGCGAATGCTCGCTTCATCGTCGAGGATCAAAATACGCATGTGTTGGAGGGGGCGTTCAGAATGGATTTCAAGTTCCTGATCCGGTCCCGCAGCAATGCTAAAGGTCATGCGTCGGCGAGGCGAGCAGGTTTCTCGCCGCACATCCGGTCTGCCCGCGACCGGCATGAAATCGGGGAAAACACTCCCCGCGGGCCCGGGAGCCGACCGATTTTTGAACGAGGTTTGTGCAGAATCTGCACCTGCTTTCATGGTGTCGGAACGCTTCGCCGTGCCCGCGCGATTTTTCCTCGCAAATTTTCACTTCAATCCGCGCGGGGAATCGAGGAAATGCGGCTGGATTCAGCAGCCCTCCGCTTGGCGCCCGCCGCGGGGACGGTGGCCGGCGCGCCGGTTCGGAGTTTGTGGCACTGCCACTGCTAAAGCCACGCCGTGCGAGCGCCTCAATCCTGAATTGGGAAGCGGGACGAAACCATGATGCCGGTAACTGTGCTATTGCGGAGAGCCATTGCGTGCCGATGGCGTCGGTGGCTTCCCGTCCTTCTGCCGGGCTTGCTGCTGCCGCAAAGTGTTGGCGGGCAGGAACTGGCCACCCCCATCCGGCTGGGGTGGAATGCCGCGGCGGATCCTTACGTCGTTGGGTACGCCATTTATTATGGTCCGCCGGAAGCGGGGACGTTGAATCGTCTGGACGTCGGCACCCAGTTGGAATGTACGCTCTCCAATTTATACGTGGGAACGACCTATCGCATTTACGCGGTTTCCTATAACTTCCTCGGCTTGGAGAGCATCCCGTCCAACGAACTGCTCTACACGCCCACCGTGCCCGCCCTGCCGCCTGCCGGTAAAAACGGACGGCTGCTCCTGGTCCGATCCGCGGAGGGACACGTGCAATTGCGCACTTCTGCCGCCGCGGGCAGCCTCGGGGCGATTCAGTTCGCCGCCACCCCCACGGCCGCTTACTGGCAGACCCTCACCAATGTCACCGCCAATCACAGCGGTCAGATCATCGCAATGGATGCCGCGGCGGCGCGCGTACCCCAGCGCTTCTATCGCTTCGTCTCCGGCCCGCAACCCTGGCTTTCGCGCCTCACCATCACGCCCCAAGCCAACGGTACGGTGCGACTCGAATGGTTGACGCCACCGGGCGCGGTAACCCGGCTGCAATCCGCACCCAGTCCCAACGCGAGAATCTGGACAACACGCGCCACGATTACTTCTGATGCCGAAGGTCGTGCCGTTTACGTGGATGCCCTGACCGCAACCCCGGGTGCGCGATTTTACCGGGCGGTGCTGGCGGTCGAAGGTCAGGAGGGACGGGCGCGGTTCTGACGCCGGGTCGGTCCGGGCATTCCGCCCCCGGACAGTCCCCGGAGTGTGTCCGGTCCGCAACCGGAGGCCAGGGACTGGCTGAGGGGGTGCAATTGCACAATGGATGATGACCGACCGTCCAGAACAATCATCGTAAAGGGCGTTGACAACCCGGGTGCGGCTTCTCCCCCACCGTGGCATGGCCCGCAAGTTACGCGTGGAATATCCCGGGGCGGTTTTTCCATGTCGTTTCCAGGCAGCGCCACCTTGGCCACCGCATCTTCGCCACCGGATTTGGTTATCCAGAGCAATCATTGACAACGATGGCGTTGTTCGACAGTCTTGGCGCATGTCAAAACCGGCTTTGGGACGGGGTCTTGGCGCGTTGTTGGGCGGCGCTTCAGCCGTTGCAAAACCCGCGCCCGCCGGCCCGCTCCCCGTCAACACTGAATCTACAAACACGACCCTTCCCGGCGCCGCCGTTCCGCCGGTTGCCGGCGCGTCGTCAGCTGCCCCGACTCCTGGAGCGCGCGACCTCGTTCGCCGCATCCCGGTCAGCCAGGTCAAACCCTGTGCGTTTCAACCCCGCAAGGTTTTTTCCGCCGAGGCCCTGCAGGAGCTCGCGGATTCCATCAAGGAACAGGGCATCGTTCAGCCGCTGATCGTCCGGATGCAGGGCGGACAGTATGAATTGATTGCCGGTGAGCGGCGCTGGCGCGCCGCGCAACTGGCCGGGTTGACGGACGTGCCGGTCATTGTGCGCGAGGCGGACGACCGGACGGTGCTGGAGATGGCGCTCATTGAGAACCTGCAGCGCGAGAATCTCAACGCCATCGAGGAAGCGCTCGGGTTTTCCCAGCTGATCCAACAATTTCACCTCACCCAGGAGGCGGCGGCGGCCAAGGTGGGCAAGAGCCGCACCGTGGTGGCCAATGCCCTGCGTCTGCTCAAATTGCCGGGCGACGTGCAGGAATTGATCCGCGGCGGGCGGCTCTCGGTCGGCCACGCCAAGGTCATTCTGGGATTAACCCACCCGCTGCAACAAAGCCAGGCCGCCGAACGGGTCATCAAAGAGGATTTGAACGTGCGCCAGACGGAGGGGCTGGTGGCCAGATTCACCGCCAAGGGACCGGCGCGGCGCGCCGCCAATGCCGCCGCCCCCACGGATGCGCAAATCGCCAACCTGGAAAATAAAATCCGCGAACGGCTGGGAACGAAGGTCGCCCTCCACTACAAGAACGGCAAGGGGAAGCTGGAGGTTTGCTTCTTTAGCGAGGCGGAGCTCGAGGGGGTGCTGCAAATCCTGGGCGTCAACCCGGATTGATGGTCCGGTCATCCAGCGCGCGCCACGGATCCCGATCGCGGAATTTTTCCGTGCCTTGACCCGGGACTTTCGTGTATTTGAAGGGTCGATTTTTCGAAACAATTATGACAACTACTCCGGAATTGCGCGCCACGACCGCGCGCCAGCTGCAAACCAGCGAGTCGCGCGCCGCATCCCTGCATGCGTTCGTCGGTCTGGACGGCTTTGTGGACGAGATCCTGCACGTCGTGGACAAACGCGAAAGCGCGGAAAAATTCACCCGGCTGCCCACCATCGCCAAGTATGCCGAACGCCTGGCGCACGCCGCTGGACACAGCACCAACGTGGAACTGATCCGCCGCCAGACCAAGCTCGGCGGCAACGGTCCGATCATGGCCAACGCGCTCGCCAGTTTCGCGATGAAGGTTTGCTACCTCGGCAATCTGGGCTACCCCAACATCCACCCCGTCTTCGCCGATTTCTCCCGTCGCGCCGAGGTACACACGCTGGCCGAGCCGGGCTATACCGATGCCCTGGAATTCGAGGACGGCAAAATCATGTGCGGCAAACTGGCCGCGCTGTACGAGGTAAACTGGGAAAATTTGCAGCGCCGGTTTGGGGTGGACTCCTTGCTGGCGCGGATGCAGCAGGCCCAATTCCTCGCGTTTGCCAACTGGACCATGTTGACCGGCATGAACGACATCTGGGAGGCGGTCCAAAGGGAGGTTTGCCCCAAACTCACCGGGCTGCGGCGCACCATCTTCTTTGATCTTGCCGATCCCGAAAAGCGCACGCACGCGGATGTGTTGCGCGCGCTCGGCCTGATCACCGGATTTGAGAAGTACTTCGATGCCATCCTCGGTTTGAACGAAAAGGAGGCTTACGAAATCGGCGGACACTTGGACCTGGACACGAGCCAGCGCACGCCCGACGGGTTGCTGGCGCTCGCGCAGCAGATCCATGCGCGGCTCCAGATCAACACCGTGGTCATCCATCCGGTCAGCTACGCCCTGGCCGTGAGCGCCAACGATACGGCGTTGGTGGAGGGGCCGTACACCCCCCAGCCGTTGATCACCACCGGTGCGGGCGATCATTTCAACGCCGGCTTTTGTCTCGGCAAACTGCTCGGTTTCAAAAACGCCCAGGCTCTGTTGACTGGCGTCAGCACCAGCGGATTTTATGTGCGCACCGGGAAGAGTCCCGCAGTGGCGGATCTGGCCGGTTTCCTGCAAAACTGGCCCGGCACTGCCTGACCGGATTTTTGTCGCGTCACCCTCCATCACGAAAACATTTTGAATCGCCACCCGCTGATGAAGTCGAGACGGTATCCCCGCGGACACCGGGTGGCTCGCGGCTGGGTTCCTTTTCCCGGACTCCGCCACTTCCTGCTGCACCGGGACGCATGATTTTGGAAGTGCTCAAATACGGCCATCCGGTGCTGCGCCAGAAAGGGGCGCAGCTCTCCCGGGTCACCGCGGAACACCGACAGCTGATCGCCGACATGTTCGAGACGATGTACGCCGCCCATGGCATCGGGCTGGCGGCGCAGCAGGTGGGCCACGCGCTGCAACTCACCGTGCTGGATTTGCGCGGCGTGAAAGACCGCCCTTCCACACTGGTGGTGGCGGGGAAAACCCTGGACGTGGGGCAATTCATGCCGCTGGTGTTGATCAATCCTGAAATTCAACCGCTGAACGCCGCCGTGCTGGGACCGGAAGGATGCCTGAGCTTCCCCGAACTTTACGGCGACGTGTTGCGGCCCGAATCCGTCCTGGTCAAGGCGTGGAATGCCCAGGGGGAATCCTTCTCCTTTCAGTGCGGAGGGTTGCTGGCGCGCGCCGTCCAACACGAGGCGGATCATTTGAACGGGATTTTGTTCATTGACCGGATGGATCGGAAATCCAAGGACGACATCCGCGAGGCGCTGGAAACATTGCAGGCGGAAACCAAAGCCGTCCTCGCCCTTGCCCGCAAACAGCAGACCCGTCGTTGACCCGGAGGAGCGTCACCCGTCACCGGCCCCGCCGCGGGCTCGCGGAGGTTTCCAATCCTCCGGTCCACTGCTCCACCGGGATTCTTGCAACGCCGGCCACTGCGCCCGCGCCGCAGTTCAGAGACGCGCAATCGCACCCCGTCGGCAAACGCCCCTTCCCATCGCTCCTCCACGATGAGCGTCCGGTGCGGCCCGCTGAACGCGTGACCCGCCGCCGGTGGAACCGGCTGGTGCCGGTGCCGTCCATCCGCCCATGCCGGAGGGCGGATTCCGCGGCGGCGGCCCGATCACCCGTTGAAAATGACTGGCCAGCCGACACAACGCCTGCGCCGGCCGGCCGGTCCTGGCGACCCGCACCGGACGTGGCCAGGAACCGTTCGCGAAGGATTTGGAATTTTTCGTTTGGAGCGCGCTAAACCCAGCGCGCAGGTCGGAAGCCGAATCGCTGCAGGCATAAATAAACGGCAAGACCCAGGATGGCGAATGCACTTGGGGAAACTTCCGGAATCCGGGTGAATGTTCCGACGATGATGCCGTTTCCAACTGCTGTGGCGCTGATACCTGCCTGCAATCCCGATCCGGTACGCGTGATCAATACCCAACCAAAGTTATCCTGCGCGTCGACTTTTCCGTCTCCCAGGCTGGGAGGATAGTGATCATCCCAATAACCATAGTAACGACTCTGACCGGGGAAAAACGTTTGCAGGCTGCTGTCCAGGCCGACCCTGCTGTTTGAAATCAGCGGCGTCGTTGATGTGACAAAAGTGGGATCAATCACCATCCCGGGTGAAACGGCAAACAGCTCATAAGCTTCCGCGATGCCTGCGGACCGGAAGGTGAACTGTGCGCCGCCTTCGGATATGATCTCGATGGCAAACAAACCAAAGCGTCCCTGGTCGGGATTCACCGATTTGGTGAGCGTCAAAAACGACCCCATGCCGAACAGGGGAAGAACTGCTGCATCGTTGACATAGACTCCCTGCGCGGCGGACGAAAAGATGCAGGCATGCGCCATAACGGCGACGGCAGCGGTTTTAAGCGATGTAAAGATGTTCATAGTAGTTCAATCAGTTGAGTGGTTGACGGTTTTCATCTTCTGGAGCAAGTCCTCGTTGCCTCATGGAAACAGGTATCATCTTGTGCGCGATTTCCGCGTCTCCCATCGCACCCACACCTCGGGTGTCCGCGCACCGGCCATTGGCGGGGCCGGGCCTCAGCAAAAGGCGCTGCTGCCGGGGATACGGGTGACACGGGACCATTTATACTTTCGACCTCGAATTTTGTCGAGCCGGAAAGCTCTCCCCGATGGCGAACCGCCGCGGCGGGCACCAGCGTCCTTGCCAAGACAGATCACACGTTATTGCGGCTGTTGTTTCATGTCTGTCCATGTATGGTGTTTTCGCTCTCCGGACCTTCTCGACGAGAAAATGAAGATCACCCGATCGTGCCATGGAACACGTTGCCATTGCCCACCCCGGCCTGGGCGTATGCCTTCGGCAAATTCATTTGCTTGCTTCAAGGCCGGAACGATTCTTTCGGCATTCTCTCATCGGAAGCGAACTTCTTGTGGACCTGACCGTCGTGCTGACCAGAACTTGTAAAGCGGCCAATTCCTGAGGTTGCTCGCTGTCCGCCACGCGGCGGGATTCCATGCCGCCAGCGGTGCCGCCGGTGGTTTGCCTGGTCTGCCGGGCACAGACTCGACCGCTCCGCGATTTCTTTCACGGCCACCAATGTTTTCTTTCGCCGGCGGACGGCGGACTTCTCTGCTCCAACCTTCGCCCGGGGCGCGTGGCAATAAAGCTTCCTCCGGTCGTCGTCCGGAGTGGATGGGGGTATTGGACGGTCAGGGCGTTTTCAGCAGCCAGACCTCGCTAACCCGTGATTGTTTGCGCCAATTGAGTCCGGCCTCCTCCGGCAGTTGGTCGAACGTGAGCTGCAGGTGGCCGTCTGTTGTCAGCCCCTGCGGAACGGCGAATTCGAGAAATTCACCAATTTCATAACGCGTCGCTCCAAGGGGCGGGAGCAGCTGGCCGTCACCGCGGATTCTCGCCTGGCCGTAACCGGTCAGACGCACACGATAGGTCGCGCGCGGATCCAAGTCGTGGTACTTCAAGCCCAGCGGCCAGTCCATGCTGACCTGCCAGGTGAGCCGGCGCCGGCTGAACCCGCTGTCCCACCACCAAAAACCCGGCGGCGGATCGCCCGCCCCGGTCGGATCGGTTTGGAACCGCTCGCCCCGGACCACATGCGGCGCTTTGCCAACCTGTCCCACGGCGTCATAGAAGCTGCCCGGCCCGGGTTGTTCCCAGGCGGCCACCTGCTCCAGCGCCCGCACCCGTTCCCGTTCGGTCGGCAATTGACGAATGCGCGCAAATTCATCCTCCAACCACCAGCGGTTGTTCAAGGGCACGTCCAGGTGATCGAGAATCGCTCCGCGCTCCGCGCCGCTGGCATGGTACTGGGGCACGCTGGTTTGCAGCCGGATGGTGCGGAACAAGTCGGCGCACAAGTTCGTAATGCGCGTGTGCCATTCCCCCCGCACTGGCGCGGAGGTGGCCCGGGCCAAAATCGCCAGTGCGGTCTGCATGGCCGCGTCCGCGCCGTGGCGGGCGGCGTCGGCCAGCACCTGGTTAGCCTGTTGTTCCAACGCGGTTTCGTACAACAGACGCTCCCGGATGTAGGCGTCGTAGTAGGCGCGGAGCAGACAGAGTTGCCAGCGCCAGTTGTCGCGACATTCCGGCGCGCGCTGCTCCAGCCGCTGCCACAAGGCCAGCGTGGCGGCCACCCCGCCATTCTCCGCTAGGGCGCCGTCCCAGTTTTTTTCCAGGGCAAGCAATCCATCCGCCGCCGCTTCCGCCACCGCGGCGCCAAAAAAGCACCGGGTGTAATCCAGTAGAATATCGCGCGCGCCGGTCTCCGGCTGCCAGCCCAGGCGGCTCCAGACGGCTTTGTTGACGTCGTCATGCACGCCGTCCGAATAGCTGATAAAGCCGCTGGTATAAGGCGCAAAGTACTGGACAATGAATTTGTAAAAGACGGGGCGGGGGTTGGAACACTCGCGGCCCTCCGTGCGGGCGAAGGCGGGATCCCACCAGAGCGTCGGCCACTGGCAGCGGACGGTGTGGGTGATGTCCGGGTAATCGCGCAAGCCGTAGCGCTGCGGCAATCGGGCGCGCGTTTCGGGAATGGGCGGACTGCTCGGCCCGGCCACCAAACCGCCCAACCAATCGGGCTGATGCTCGCTAATCCACTGATGCACGTAATCCACCGCGGGCTTTTCGTAGCCCTGCATGGATAGCCAGATTTTTGCGCGAGGATGGGATTTCGCCAGCAATCGCGAAACTTCCTCCAAATAAGGAAACACCAGCTCCGGCGCATTATCGCCGGGGTCGCCACCCGGAAAGAAAATTCCGTCCAAACGCGGGCAATCCCGAAATAAAGCCTCGTGGCGCCGCAGAAATTCGGCGCGCCGCGTTTGCTCGGTCAGAGCAAAATCCGCCGGCACCCACACCCAGTATTCCAATTCATATTGCGCGCAAATTTCACTGAGCCGCCGGTTCATCACGTCGCGCGGCAGCGGCATGTGCGGACTCTCCCGCTCGTCGTGAAACGGAATTCCCTCGATGCTATTGGCGCCAAACAAAGCCAGTTCGCGGATGTACTGCTCGAATTGTCGGTCGTTCCAACCATCGTAACTGTTGGCCGTGGCGCGATAACCCAGTTGATGGCCGCGAATCGGCTGCGCGGGCGCGGTGGCCAGGTCCAGACCCGCGGGCACGGTGGCCGCGCCGGATGCCCAGTGGATGCGCCGCAACAACTCGCCCACGCCAAACAAGGCCCCGCGTGAATCCGCGCCCCGGATCCAAATCGCCGCCCCCGGTTCGTTCGCCGCAGGAATGATCAGGCGAAACCCTTCCGGCTGAAGCTCCGGATGGGCGGGGCCGGAGCGCGGTGCGGGCGCAGACATTCCCGCCGGGGTGGCCGCACCCGAGGCAATGGCGATCACCACCCCCTCTGGCGGGCGCGTGGTGCTGATGGGCCAGGTCAGGCCGGTGCGCGATTTGATTTCCTCCGCCAGCACGCGCGCGGCCATGGCCTCGGCCGGGGGCAGCGCGCCGGAGCGGATGACGATGGTGGTGGAGGCAAGGTCAATGGGCGCCGCACCCGGGGCCGCCCACAGGGAAACCGGCGCGACGACAAGGAGGCCGAGGGACCGGCGGAAGCGTTGAAGGAAATGCAGCGGCAGCTTCACGGGAGGGAGCAGATAAAAATTTGGTTTACCGGACCGGCCGGGGTTGGTTGCGGGCGCAGGTAGGCGATGTGCCGCCCGTCGGGCGAAAACACGCACGCTTCCGGTCGCGGCGCTTCCGCAGCGGCAAAGCGCGCCGTCAGCCGGAGGGTCTGGCCCGTGCGCACTTCCGAGACGCAAACACTGTTGTCCATGACGTGGGCGATCCAGCGCCCGTCCGGACTCCAGGAGAAGGCGGAAGCGATGCTGAACGGATTGCGGGTGAGCGGCACGGGCGCGCCGCCGTGGGGCGACACCGTCCAGAGCTGAACGACACCGGCATCGTCTTTCATCAAAAACGCGATGCGCGCGCCGTCCGGCGAACTGCGCAGCCAGTGACGTGGTCCCTGAATTCCGGGAAATTTCCGCCCGGTGGTGAACGTCAATCGTTGCTGTACCGTGCCGCGTGGCGGCCGCGGCCGGCGGGTGGCGGTGCCGGCCAGCGGACCATCGCCCGGTTGCGTGACATCCTCCGGCAAGTCCACCCGGTAAACCTCCAGTACCGGCTGACCGTCGGCCCGCACCACTTCCCCTTGAAACGCCAGGGCGCGCTTTTGCCGCGTGCCGTCCGGGCGCACATAACCGTTGGTGCCGATCCACCCCTCTTCGATCGCGCGCCGGATCTCATCCGAACCGGGGCGCGGCTGCGCCGTGGTGCGGGTCACCAGCACGGAGAACGTTTCTCCATCCTGGTTGCGCGGGTGTGTGCGCGGCACCCGCACCGGATGCCCGAAAACGCTGACTCCAATGTTGCGCAGATTCATTTCGTGATCGGCATCTTCCTCCGCGAATTGGGCCAGCACATGATCTTCGTAGGTGTAACTCACCCATTGGCCGTCGGCGCTGAAGACATGCACGTGGGAACCGCCGCGCAACGCGCCCGGCGTAAACGGCGGGGTGACGTCGCGCGCATCCAGATTCAACGTCGCCTGGGGATGATTCAGGCCCACCAACACGCCGCGCCGGTGATAGAAATTATATTGCCAATCCGGCGTGGGATGCTCCGGACCTAGAATGAACACCACCTGCGGCTGAACCGGATGGCAAGTAACCACGCCGCAATGCGCGCCGTTTTGCGCTCGATACAGTTCCCGCACGGCACCGGTATCCATATCAACACATTCGATGGTGGCTCCGTCGAAATCCGCGCCCGGTCGCCCGGAGCGCGTGTCATAGACGATCCAGCGGCCATCGGGCGACCAGACGCCGATGTTGGTCAGGACATGGTTTTTGGGCTGATGGGTGAGTTGACGTTCGGATTTCACTGGGAAAACTTGCGGTTGGACACGCGCGGCGCCCGGATCTCCAGGAAGGCAGCCGCCCAGCCAGCCGGCGGACAACATCATCAAACCGGCGCGCCGGATCAGGACGGGCGGGGTGATGAGGTTGCGCATCCGCTGCATGCGCGCATTCTCGCAAGGTTCGCAAGCGAGGCAAGGCAATTGAGGGGCGGCAGGACGACCCGCGGCATCGTGGCGCGACCGGACCTCTGCCCGTGCAACAACAGGCAGCGTCGGGGCGAGCGGTTGATTTCCGCACGCGAAGAACGGCAGGGCCGGCCGTGCGGCTGTTCAATCGGGGCCGGACTGCTGACCGGAAGCTGCCGGGCCTGCCGGTGTGCCGTTTCCCCCGGTCTAACCGGCGGTCAGTTCCGTCACGCAGCGGAAGCCGATGGTGGCACAGCGGTCCAATCCCGGCCACACCAGCAGAAATTTGGCCGCCCAACGGCAGGGCAGGGGCCCGCCGTCGGCATACCAGTCCGATCCCGCAGCCCGATACCACGAGCCGCCTTTCAGCACGCAAAACCGCGTTCGTCCGTCGGTTCTTTCGCTTTCCGTCCAATGCCACACATTGCCGCAGAAGTCGTAACCCCCCAATGCGGAACGCCCCGCGGGAAACGCCCGGACCGGAGTGGTCCCCCCGCCGCCCGGATTGCAGACCCCGGTGCGCATTTCGTCACCCCAAGGAAACCGGGTGTGCCCGGGGCCTGCGGCGGCATATTGCCATTCCTCCTCGGTGGGCAGACGTTTGCCCGCCCACCGCGCGTAAGCCCGTGCGTCCTCAAGATCCACGTAAACCACCGGATGCTCCTCTTGGCCCGGTGGCGGCGCTCCTCCGGACCAGTGGCGTAGAAAATTTTCCGGATGGCGCGGGCGATAGTGGCTGGCGCGCAGGAACTCGGCAAACTGGATGTTGGTCACCGGCGTCAGATCCATGGCCGCACGCGCAATCGTCACCGGCCGCGTGAAAATCCTCGGCTGGTGCAGGCCCTCCCCGTTGAATGCTTGAGCGCCGCAGGAATCATAAAAGCCGCACTCCCGGCTCCGGAATTCGACCGTCATCGTGAAGCTGGCCGCCGGCAGTTCAAACGCATCGTCCGGCACGCGCGCGTGCTTTTTGCCCGGCGGCGGCGGTTCAAGCACTGTGGTTCGCGCCGGGAACGCGGCGTCCTGACGGGCACGACGGGCCAGCGCTTGTTGCCCGCGCAACAGCGAACGGAATCCCGCCTCCAGCCGCCGGCCCGCGGGCAATGCCACAAAACCACCCAGCCCGCGCGGCGCGATGCTCCCCGTCAGCACGGCCGCCCCGTTCCGCAGCGCGGGCTGTACTTCGCGTCCGGCGATCAGATCGAAAAAGCGGGCCGGTTGATCAGGGACCGGCAACAACGGGCCGTGAACGGTTTGCTCCGAACGGTTCACCAGGGTCCACAGGCGCAGGTCCCCGCCCTCCCAGGCGCTGGCGTACAGGGCCGGTTGCGCGGTGGGCACCAACGGGGTCCAACCTTCGCCCTGGAACAGACCGGCAAAGTGGCGTTGAATGGGCAGCATGGCGCGCAACAGGGAACGATCCCGCGCGCTCCACCCCACCCACGAGCCAAACACGTTTTCCCAGATCATCATGCCGCTTCCGTTCATCCACGCCGTGTGCAGTTCACCGGTGTGGTCGTGGTGCCAGCGTTTGATCTGGTGCTGCAGATGGCGGCGCTCGAACCATTTGTTGCGCAGGACCCCGGGCGCCGCGCTGTCCGCAAACCATTGTGCCCAGCTCAAATGATGATCGTGAACCCCGTCCAGCGGCAGGGCGATTTCACTCTCCAAAACCACCCCGGGACGCGCCGCATCCAGCTTGGGACGCAATTCCCCGGCCCCGCGATCCAGCGTATCGAGGAAAATGCCGTCGGCGCCGGTGACGCGTACAATCTCGACCAGGGCGTCCAAGTCGCCCTGGCTTTCACGGCGCGTGCCGCGATCCCAAGGGTTGTAATCAATGAACACCCGCGTGCCGCGCGCCTGCAGTTCACCGGCAACCCGCCGTAACCCCGGCAGCCCGCCCGGCAGGTCCCGATAAAAATCAAATTGATTGCGCTCGTCAAAGCCCAGGCGCGGATACGCATGCCACAGGACCACGGCGTCATACCCCCCAAACTCCCGCGCGCCGTGCGCCAGAAACTCCCCGACCCGGCACCGGCCACGCCGCGCATCGTAGGCAATCTCGTCTCCCAGCATGAGGAAGCAACAAGCGAAACAACGGCTGGCCCACGTGAATTCCGGGCGTCGGTAAAGCGTGTCCGCATAGTTCAACTGCTGCCGCCGTTGCTGCCGCCACGCCGCCAGTCGTCGCCGGAATTCTGGCCAGGCGGCCGGATCCTTTGGCGCGGCAATCAAGGGCGTTTCCGCATCAAACGTCAGGGCCGCCCACGCCGCCGGGACGATGAATCCCGCCCCACCCGTCAGCGCGCCCAGTTTCAACCCGGTGACTAGAAATTCGCGCCGGGAGACGCGCCGATTCGGTTCCGCCTGGCAGGCAACACGCCGGTTCATCCTTCCATCCTGAAACACTCCCGCCGGCTGCCTCAACGAGAAAATCGAACCCCGTCGAAACGATGGCTGGACCGTGTCTGCGGCTTGCCAATTCCCCGCGGGTGGACAAATTGCCTTCGTCACGAACGGAAGCACTGTGATGACCACCATCCAAGGCTACGATCATCTGAACCGGTACCCCAGCATCGCCTCGTCCTCGTTC